>ERZ1034626.50-NODE-50-length-70693-cov-27.533834_pt1 | contig 70693 bp, 62 predicted proteins | sample MGYA00520652_ERZ1034626 | MGnify/ENA primary metagenome ERZ1034626 (study PRJEB33766, sample SAMN09781765) | gut metagenome | biome: gut microbiome | host: Homo sapiens | place: Madagascar | study: EMG produced TPA metagenomics assembly of the PRJNA485056 data set... | reverse complement strand
GAGTACCGTGGCAAAAAAGTTGGTTATCTATTCCAGAACTTTGAATTGCTGGACAACCTGACTGGCAGGGAAAATATCCTGCTCCCGACTTCCTTGCATGGGGTAGCCGAAACAGAAAGCAGCCAGCGGCTGAAGCAGTTGGCTGACTATCTGGAAATTTCTGATGTTCTGGATAAGTTTCCGTCCAAGATGTCCGGTGGCCAGCGTCAGCGTGTTGCGGCAGCAAGGGCTCTGATCTTACATCCCCAAATGATCCTTGCCGATGAACCGACGGGTGCGCTGGATTCTAAGAACGCAAGAAGTCTTATGGAGAAGCTGTCCGGCCTGAATCGTGACGAACAAGCTACGATCCTGATGGTAACCCATGATTCCAATGCCGCCAGTTTCTGTAAGCGCATCCTGTTCATCCAGGATGGCGTGATCTTTCATGAGCTTCGGCGTGGAGACGAAAGCCAGCAGGAGTTCTACGGGCGCATCCTGAAGGTGATGGCGCAACTGGGAGGGGGCAGCGCAAATGTTCTCTAATCTCATTCTTCGGAACAGTCGCCGCAGCCGAAAGGAAAACGGTCTGTTTTTCAGCTCCCTGGTGATTTCTATTGTTGCATTTTACATGATTCTTTCCATCTCCACTCAAGATGTGATGCTCTTTTTGCAGAAAATGGAGAGTGACGCAGTTGACAAACTCCTGCTTCTGATTCCTGCGTTTTATGGGATGACCCTCGGTATTCTGTTCTTTTTGATCTATTTTGCCTGCAAGTATCAGTTCGAGCGCAGACGGCATGAGTTTGGTGTTTATCTAATGTTGGGGATGCGTAGAAGTAAACTGTTTGGTATGCTTCTGGCGGAAGATTTCCTGACCAGTATTCTTGCCATGCTCATAGGATTACCTGTGGCTGTGGTGCTTTCAGAAATTGTCAGTCTTGTCACCGCCAAACTGGTAGGCATGGGGATCATCGGTCATCAGTTTTCTTTATCCTGGTCTGCGATTGAATGGACGCTGGCAGGATTTCTGGCAATTAAGCTGACGGCACTTCTGATTTTGAGTGGACGAATCAGCCGCCAAGAGATCGGTACTTTGCTATCCCAGCCAACGAACCACCCCAAAAAGCAAATGCCATCTGTTATCTATGGACTGGCTGCTATATGCGGAAGTGTGATGTTGGCAGTGGCTTACTACATGGCGATTCAGGGAATTGCATGGACAAAGGTAAGTATGATGGGACTGACTTTGCTGTTGGGCATAGTTGGTACGATGCTGCTTTTCTATGGGATGCGTGCGCTGATTGCTTTGATTGTTAAGAAAGGAAAAGGAAATAAGCAGCTGCATGTATTTACCTTCCGGCAGATTCAGGAGAATGTCATTCATCAGTCAAACTCCATTGCCATCAGCTCCCTGCTGATTCTGGCAGCGCTGTGTTGTTTTGGTGCGGGCGTAGGAATTGCAGGAACGAATAGCCTGTCTTCTGACCATGTAATCGACTATACTTTTGAAGATCATACTGCAGAAGATTCATCGCAGGTTCTTCCGAATATAAAGGCAGCCCTGAAAGAAAACGGTTTGGAAAATCAATTTTCAGAGCTTTTTGAAATGAGGGTTGGGAGTATTCACACCACAGAAGATTATGATAATGCCTACAGCATGGACGTTGTTATGGACTCTCTTCGAAGCCTGCCCCAGTCGGAAGACCGGGATGTCCTTTTGAACAATCTTGATTATGCCACATACCCATATTTGATTTGTTTATCGGACTATAATCGTTTGTTGGAATTGTCCGGCAATCCGGCTCTCCAATTAGGCGAAAAGGAGGCCGCTGTCTATATTGATACAGAGTTTACTACGGTAAGCCGTACCGCAATGCTGAACCAAGTATTGGCCGGGCATCCCAAGGTGGAACTGGATGGTAGTCCGATTCATCTTACAGGAGAGGTTCAGTCTGTGAATTTGGTCACGGACCGTTCTATAACCTTGTCCTTTGCATTGATTCTTCCGGATGAAGCATTCCTATATTATAGCCAGGGGATGTATGATACCTATGTCAATGCGGTGCTCAGTGAACAGGCTCTGGATGGAAATAGCCTTATGACTGCATATTTGGATTTGAACGAGAAGCTGGACGAAACTGGCATTGAATATGAAAGCTATCTTCAGAATATGGGTCGTCAGCTTTTCTACACCATAGCATCCAGTTATATTACCCTATATCTAGCAATTGTTTTCCTGGTAGTTGCCAACACCATCGTGGGTGTTCAGTTCCTGATGAGTCAGCAGAAAACCGGGCGCAGATACCAGACTCTGATCCGCCTGGGAGCTACTTACGAAACCCTTTGCCAGTCTGCTGGAAAGCAAATTACCTGGTTTATGGGACTTCCTGTATTGGTTGCGGCTGTCAGCAGTCTGTTTGGAGTCAGGGCGTTATTTACAGGGATACTCTCGTCTCGAACCCGTGGGACAGTGTCTGAAATGCTGCTTGTATCTGCTACTATGATTTTGCTGCTTTGCGTGATAGAATATATTTATATGAGAGTGGTCAAGCGCTCCAGTGATCGGTATTTGCTGACACTGATGCAGCCACAGAGAGAAGAATAATTTGGAAGGAGGTGCTGCCGTGAAAAGAATTGCTGTTGTGGAAGATGAAGTCTATATGCGGGAAGAACTCTGCAATATGCTCCAAAAGGACGGGTATCTTGTGGAGGCAATTACCGAGTTTGAAGATGCCGCTCGGCTCCTGGCAGCCCTCCGTCCTGACCTTGTGATCTTAGACCTGAATTTGCCGGAGATCAGTGGCTTTCAAATCTGCCAGGAACTAAAGAATAAAACCGCTATCCCCGTCCTGGTACTGACTTCCAGAGATCAGGTAAAGGATGAACTGCAAGCGTTCCACTTGGGTGCTGATGAATATTTGACGAAGCCGTGCAGAAAAGATCGACTTCTTGCCAGGGTATCCAATATTCTCAAAAGGTATGAAGGCCGTACCAATCTCATAGAGGGACCAGATTTCCTGTTAGACCAGCAGACCTACACGCTTTATATTCATAATACCTCTGTCGTGCTTCCAAAAAATCAGGGAAAACTGTTGGTTGCTCTTTTGTCCGGCGGCGATGCTCTGGTCACGACGGAGCAACTTTGCATAGCACTATGGGGAACCACGGAATACATAGACGAAAATGCCTTGCAGGTTAATCTGACCAGGCTGAAAAAGACGATGTCCGGTCTTGAGATGAAGCAGCGAATCGTTGCGGTTCGTGGGATGGGCTATCGTCTGGAAACGGGGGTGGCTCCATGAAGCGGCTTTGGCGCATGATAGAACGGTACTACCCCTGGCTGCTGTTGCTGTTGGGCGTGGATTGCTTTTGTGCTATCATTCTTTGGATTTCTGACATTCAGGCATTTCAAACCTTGAGTGGGTTAGTAGTTCTGACAAGCCTCCTTTTGTTTTCAGCAATTCTGTTTGTACTAAACAAGCGGGAGACCACCCGCCGAGAGCTGTTCCGGGATTTCCTCAGTGATCCTACCATCTGCAACGAGGAACGGCTGCTCAGTGCCATCAGCCGGGAAGAAGGAGAATCTATCCGGCTTCTGGCATCAGTTTTACAGGAACACAAAACTGAGAGTAACAGTATGGCAGATGCCCTACAGGACTATGAAGAATATGTGGAGGGCTGGGCACATGAAGCGAAAACGCCCCTATCGTTGTTGACCATGCTCCTGGATAATCGGAGCAACGAAATGTCTCCTCCCCTGCAAGCAAAACTGGATTATGTCCGCAGTCAGCTTCAGGAGGATGTCACTCAGATGTTATACTATGCCCGGTTAAAGAGCAGTACAAAGGATTATCAGTTTAAGGATATCAATTTGAATGACTGCTTGGGGGAAGTTCTGGAGGACTATGCCCCACTTCTGGAAGAAAAGCAGTTTGTAATTATCAATAAACTGCAATCTGAAACAGTCTATACAGACCGTAGAGGGCTTCAGTTTATGTTGGGACAGATCGTGAGCAATGCCATAAAATATAGCAGCGATAGTCCCATGCTAACAATCTCTATGATACATTCGGAGATCGCAGATGTCCTTTCAGTTGAGGATAATGGCATCGGTGTAAAAAAATATGATCTGCCGTATATTTTTCAAAAGGGCTTTACCGGGGATTCTACTGACAGCAGAAAGAAAGCTACCGGTATAGGGCTTTACCTGGTTAAGAAGATGGCTGACGATCTAAACCTTCGTCTGGAAGCTGCTTCCCCGTGGGAAAAGGGCTTTAAGATAGTCATCTTCTTTCCAAAATTGAGATCCAACGGAGGAAAATAATATAAGCAAAAAACGGGGCTGTAAAATAAGTCTCTGCTAAAGAAACGCTAGTTCCGACAAATGCTGGTTCTGGCGTTTCTTTACATTAATATATGTTTTTTGAAAATCGTCACTGTTTTATGTAAAAAGGGTACACTTAATAAGCTTGGATAGATTTCTTCTGTACGTCCATATTTTTTATATCTTACATGTTGTTTTCGTTTGAAAAGAAATTTACGTCCAATAGGGCATATAGGATTTCCGTTCTCATCTCTTATATAGTTTACAGCACGATAAGGATTCGTGTGATGTTTTTTATCTGCCGTTTCTTTTTTGTACATGGTAAATATCATTAAATTTTTCCATTAAAGGTACAAAGCATTCCATGCCTTGTCTTCCATAAAATCAATTCTACGTTAAAAACATACCGTCTAGACAGCTATTTTTTAAGCTATCATTTGAAAGACATATATAATATATAGGCTCAAATGGTGAAAGTGCCCATTTGGGCCTATTATTGTATGAATTCATACGTTACAACCAGAGCAAGATCCACCCGTGTATTACAGTATTGTCATTTTGACAATTTTGTATTACTTACGAGTAGTAGACTTGATGGGGATTACATCCCCATGCCCACGTGAAAATATAATTGCTGGCAATTACATTTTAGCAGACACGCAAGTGTTTCTGAGTAAGCATCACAGACAACAAAATAAGAAAATTTTGATAAGGCATTCACCTGGATAGGTGAGTGTTTTTTTATTTTCAAATATTTAATTAATCGTAAAAATAAAAAAGTTTTCCTCAGGGGGCTGTAAAAATGTCTCTCAGCGTTTCGTTTTATGTAAGGGTATTTTGGACAGGAAAAATATAAAAATTTTCATCAAGAACCTGTATTTATGCCCTTCATCTTTTGAATATATGTAAGGACATTTTTGAGCCGGCATAAAAATGTTTTTTACAACACTTAGAAATAGAAACGAGGCGAGAAAAGAATGAAATATGAATACATGAAGGAGTCAGAGCAGATGCTTCAGTACTTCCAGTTTCCGAAGTTTTTGCTCAAACTGCGCATTTCTCAAACTGCAAAATTTCTTTATATGATTTTGTATGACCGGGCGCGGATATCGAGAAAGAATAGCTGGATAGACAAGTATGGAAATGTTTATTTGATATTTCCAATTGATGAATTGTCTGTTCAAATCGGCAAATGCAAATCTTCTGTAAAAACAGCATTGAAGGAATTGGATGATGTGGGACTATTGGTTCGCAGATCCGGTGGATTTTCAAAACCCAATCATTTATATGTAAAAATTCCATCTGATGAGATGGGTTTACAGACGGTTGATGATAAGGCGGTTGAAAAGATGGCTGCAACAGAGTCGGGAAAGCACCCATCATCTGGTTGCAAAAATGGCTGTGCAGGAGTCGGAAATGTGGCACCTAGTAAAGTAACTGAGAAATATAAAAGAAATAAATATCATGAAGTAAATTATTGCTATGGGGAAGGAGAGAGTTTGTGATGAGAGAAGAAGATACTGTATGTGTAGGCAGTGATGGTTTGAAATACTGCAAAGTCTGTGGGGAAGCGAAAGAAGCATTTTTCCCCAAGGGGGGCTTTATGGGAATGAAGAAACATTCCAGGCAATGTGTCTGTGACAGAAAAGCGTATGAAGAAGAACAAAAATATTTTAAAGACAAAGAGCACCGGGAATTAGTCAGCAGAAATACAAGCATCTGTTTTGACGAGAGCAGAATGGAAGAGTGGACATTTGAGAATGCAGATATGTCAGATGCGGTAATGCATAAGGCAAAAAATTATGTTGATAACTGGGAGAAAATGAAAAGAAATCATATAGGCTGTTTGTTCTGGGGACCGGTTGGTACCGGGAAAAGTTATGTTGCCGGATGTATTGCCAATGAACTTCTTAAGCGGGAAGTAACGGTAAAGATGACAAATTTCAATACCATTATTGATGATATATTTCCACTGGCAGACAAAACGGAATATATCAATGCATTGGCTTCTTACCAGCTTTTGATTATTGATGATCTTGGAGTGGAACGAAATTCAGAATATGCGTTAGGAATTGTTTTTAGCGTCATAGACCGCAGGATCCGTTCGGGACGACCTTTGATCATCACAACCAATCTTCCGCTGAAAGAAATAAAAAGCGAGACCATGTTGGACAAAAGGCGTATCTATGATCGTATTTTAGAAATGTGTACACCAATGTATGTTGGAGGTACAAGTAAACGAGAAGCGATTGCAAGTATGAAAATGGAGAAAGCGAAAACGTTGTTGAATACAAAGAATGATCGTGTGTATTGCGGATAGAAGTGTATGCTACGCACGTTAAATAATAAGGGAAGGATTTTATGAGCAAACAACATGTTGCGATATGTGAAAAAGTGGCTCTTACAATTGAAGAGGCAGCAGAATACAGTAATATTGGACAAAACAGAATAAGTGGTCTTTTGAAAGAACCGAGATGTCCGTTTGTGCTTTACGTAGGCACGAAAAAACTTGTAAAGAGAAAAGAATTTGAAAAATTCATTTCGGAAAGTGTGGAAATATAAATGATTGACAGGAGATGGGGCAGGAGATGAGATGAAAATGAATATTCACAAAAATAAGATGCTATGGTATAATACAAGGTACTGTATTAGGGCTTCTTATGAGAGGAGCTGAAATATGGGAAAAGATTTAAAAGGCAAAGAACTTGGCAAGGGAATATCCCAGGAAAGTACGGGATTATACTCAGCCAGATTTGTAGATCGGTTTGGAAAGAGAAAACATAAACGATTCAAAAAGCTGCAAGAGTGCAGAGCATGGATTGCTGATGCGACTTATGTGGATGAACACAGTGATATTTCAATGCCATCAGATATGCTGGTCGATCAATGGTTTGATTATTGGATTGGGATAAAAAAGAAAACAGTCCGTTCAAATACTGTTCGCAATTATACGGAGAGATATATTAAAAATATTAAACCGGTAATTGGGAAGATGACACTATCAGACGTGAAACCACTTCAATGTCAGAAAATATTTTATGATATGGCAGATCAGGGGTATCGCACATCTACAATTTATCAGGCAAGAATTGCATTATACAATATGTTTGAGTATGCAAAAGAGAATGAAGTCTTGCGTAGCAATCCCTGTAAAAAATCTGTGAAAAGTGATATGGGAAAGCCTTCTGAGAAGAAGGTTGCTTTAACAAGAGACATACAAAAAACATTTTTACAATATGCAGAAAATCAAAGCTATGAAAATCAGTATCGTTTTATACTACAAACCGGATTGCGAACAGGCGAATTGGTAGGATTGAAATGGGGAGATGTCGATTTTAAATCCAAAACAATTCAGATTCGCAGAAGTATGGAATATCGTTACAGTGCAAAGGAGTGGCGTATCGGAGAACCAAAGAGTAAATCAGGTTACCGTACGATACCCTTAACAGAAGAAGCGGTTTCTATACTAAAAAAACAAAAAGAAAAGAATAAGAGGATTTCAGAAATTTCAACAGAATGGGAAGAATTTGTGTTTCTGTGTCGAAAAGGAACACCTGTCAAGAACAGTACATATGATACAGCGCTGTTTAAAATCTGTGACAAAGCAAAAATTCCAAGATTTTCGATGCATATCTTGAGACATACTTTTGCTACCAGATGTATTGAAGCAGGAATGAAACCGAAAACACTTCAGATGTTACTGGGCCATTCGAATATTGGAATTACAATGAACTTATATGTTCATACTACCGAGGAAGAAAAGAAAAAAGAAATGGACTTGGTAGCAGAAGCACTTATGGCAATGTAATGGCCCACTAAATGGCCCACTTGCAAAAATAAGTATGCTGAAATCCCTTGAAATCAAAGGATTTATAGGAGGAAATAGAAAAAATGAAATTAGGTATCGTCGGGCTTCCGAACGTCGGAAAGTCCACATTATTTAATTCTTTGACAAAGGCGGGCGCGGAAAGCGCGAACTATCCGTTCTGTACGATCGATCCGAACGTGGGTGTCGTACCGGTACCGGACAAGCGTCTTGACAAGCTGACCGAGATGTATCATTCAGCGAAGACAACACCGGCCGTGATTGAGTTCGTTGATATTGCAGGACTTGTAAAGGGTGCATCCAAGGGAGAAGGACTTGGAAACCAGTTCTTATCAAACATTCGTGAGACAGATGCGATTGTGCATGTTGTACGTTGCTTTGAAGATCCAAATGTCATTCATGTCGATGGTTCGGTTGATCCGATCCGTGATATTGAGACGATTAACTACGAGTTGATCTTCGCAGATATTGAGGTGCTTGACCGTCGAATTGCGAAGGGACAGCGTGGTGCAGCCAATAATAAGGAACTTGCAAAGGAAGTTGATCTGCAGAAGCGGATCAAGGAGCATCTGGAATCCGGTAAGCTTGCAATTTCCTTTGAGACAGACGATGAGGACGAAATCAAGTGGATCAAGGAATACAACCTGCTGACAGGAAAGCCGGTGATCTATGCGGCAAATGTATCCGAGGATGATCTGGCAGACGATGGAGCAAGCAATCCATATGTACAGAAGGTGCGCGAATATGCGAAGGAATTTGGCAGTGAAGTATTTGCTGTGTGTGCACAGATTGAGCAGGAGATCTCCGAGTTAGATGATGATGAGAAGCAGATGTTCTTAGAGGAGCTTGGCGTATCGGAGTCCGGTCTGGATAAGCTGATCAAGGCAAGTTATTCTCTGCTTGGACTGATCAGTTACCTGACAAGTGGTCCGGATGAGACACGTGCATGGACAATCACGAAGGGCACCAAGGCACCACAGGCAGCGGGTAAGATCCATACGGATTTTGAGCGTGGATTCATCAAGGCGGAGGTTGTTGCTTACGATGATCTCATGGAGAGCGGCAACATGCTTGCGGCGAAGGAAAAAGGACTTGTACGACAGGAAGGAAAAGAATATGTCGTGCAGGATGGCGATGTGATCTTATTTAAGTTTAATGTATAGAAACATATCATTGTGAAAAACTTATCAATAGAGTCTATTGACGAAAATAAAAAGGAAAAACTATGTATGATATCAGATTCCCAAATCTTGGGATAATATTAAAAAATATCAAAGACGGATTCACGATCTTTGGATTTGAAATCAAATTTTATGGTGTGATCATAGCACTTGGATTTGTGCTGGCGTTCCTTGTGATCAGCAAGGAAGCGAAACGGACCGGGCAGAGCGAGGACACATATCTTGATTTCATGCTCTGGCTGATCATCCCGGCAATCCTAGGTGCCAGACTCTACTATATTATATTCAGCTGGGATTCGTATTTTGTAAAGGGCAAAAGCTTGGGGAAGACGTTGTTCGATCTGATTGATATCCGGAGCGGCGGACTTGCCATCTACGGTGGTGTGATCGCAGGCGTGATCGTTGCAATCGTCTTTGCGAAGAAGCAGAAGATGAAGTTCTCTGTGCTTGCCGATACGGTGACGATGGGGCTTCTGATCGGACAGATCATGGGTCGCTGGGGCAACTTCTTTAACCGGGAAGCATTTGGCGATTACACGAATTCGCTTTTTGCGATGGCAATTCCGACCGACTATTATGTTGGCAAAGGAACCCTGACCGGTATGATTAACTCCGGTATCATCACTTCGGAGATGGCGAATCATATGCAGGTCTACGATGGTATGCAGTGGATCACGGTACATCCGACCTTCCTGTACGAATCGGTGTGGAATCTGATTTTGTTGATTGTCATTATCATCTATCGGAAACACAAAAAGTTCGATGGCGAGATCTTCCTCATGTATCTGTGGGGCTATGGAATGGGACGTGTATGGATCGAGGGACTGCGTTCGGATTCTTTGATGATTCCGTTTATTAATATGAAGGTGTCCCAGCTGCTTGCAGCAATCTGCGTGCTTGTCTGCTCGGTAATCATCGTGAAAAAACGTCTTGAAACAGTGAAAGCACCGGTGAAAACACCGGATTCCGAAGAAAAAGATACACAATAACAAATGTGAATATTGTAAGAATTAGACAAGGGAAATGCAAATTGGTATTGCATTTCCCTTTTTTTTGCTGTACAATGAAACCCAAGTGGAAGCTGGGTGGCAGTGAAATGGATGTCAAGTGGTGCTCGGTGGAGGTTGTTCCCATGCTGGGACAACATTGCATGCAATACGAAAGGTGAAGTTATATGTCATTAGGTATGGTAGGAGAATCGAATCATGGCCTCGATGCAAAGGGCAGATTGATTATTCCCATAAGATTCCGTCAGGAACTTGGGGATAAATTTGTGCTGTGCAATGGCATGGACCATAACATTGACGTATATCCGGAAGCAGAGTGGACAAAATTCGCAGAGAAGCTTGCTGCACTGCCAAAGAGTAATTTCCAGGCAAGACGTCTTCGTGATTTCTACGAAGGATCTGCGGTTGTCTGTGAGATGGATAGTCAGTATCGTATTGTAATTCCACAAAAATTACGTGAATATGCGGGCATTGATCGCGAGGTTGTCATGATTGGTCATACGGACACCGTAGCAATCTGGGATAAGGCAGCCTGGGATAAGATCAACAGCCCAGAAGAGATTGATCTGAAAGAAATCGCCGAGATTGGTGAATTGTTCAACATCTAAAGGAGGATACGATGGAATTTAAGCATAAATCGGTACTTTTAGATGAGACGATCAATAGTCTGAACATCAAACCGGATGGTATCTATGTGGATGGAACCCTCGGTGGGGGTGGACATTCCTTAGAGATCTGCAAGCGCCTGTCAAAAAAAGGCAGACTGATCGGTATCGATCAGGATTTAGATGCGATTGCGGCGGCAACCGAACGGTTGAAGGACTACAAAGACCGGGTAACAATTGTGCATTCAAATTATCAGGATATTGATGCCGTATTGAAGAACTGTTCCGTGAGCGGTGTTGACGGAATCGTTCTGGATCTCGGTGTCTCCTCGTATCAGCTTGATAATGCGGAACGTGGATTTACTTACCGTGAGGACACACCGCTTGATATGCGGATGAATCAGGAAAGTACCATGACGGCGAAGGATATAGTAAATGAATACTCCGAGATGGAACTGTATCATGTGATTCGTGATTATGGCGAGGATAACTTCGCGAAGAATATTGCGAAGCATATTGTGAAAGCAAGACAGGAACAGGTGATAGAGACAACCGGACAGTTAAACGAGATCATCAAGGCGGCGATCCCGGCGAAGGTCCGGCAGGGACAGGGACATCCGTCCAAGAAGACATTTCAGGCGATCCGGATTGAATTGAATCACGAACTGGATGTATTGGAAAACTCACTGGATACCATGATCTCATGGCTGAATCCGGGAGGCAGATTGAGCGTGATCACATTCCATTCGTTGGAAGACCGGATTGTGAAGACGATATTTAAGAGAAATATGAATCCGTGTACATGCCCGCCGGAGTTTCCGGTCTGTGTATGCGGGAAGAAACCGACGGGAAAGGTAATTACCCGGAAACCGATTCTTCCAAGTGAACAGGAACTGGCAGAGAACAGTCGGTCAAAAAGCGCGAAGCTGCGCGTATTTGAAAAAGCGTGTGTGTAAATTAAGGAGTGATAGAAATGGCACAACAGGTAAGAAGACAAATGAATTATGTAGACGGTACAGCTGCAAGACAGATGTATGCAGCTCCGGCACGCCGTGTGTATGAGCCGGAAAGAAAAGCACCGAGCCGTAGAGTTGCTCCACAACAGCGTCCGCAGGAACGCCCGAAGGTAAAGCGCAGAGTAACAGCACAGACCAAAAAGACGCTTGCATTTTCAGCAGGGTACATGTTGTTTATGGCATGTATGGTATGTCTGGTTGTTGGCTCTTGTGTACTTATGTTATATATGAATACAAAAATCAGCACACAGCAGAATAACATCAGTGCATTAGAGGCAGAACTTGAAAAAATCGAAGATGATAACGCAGCACATAAGCTTCGTTTGAACAATATGTATACATTGGATGATATCTATAATGTAGCAACCAATGAGCTTGGCATGGTTTATGCAAAGAAAGGACAGATCATTTATTATGACAGTGCCAATGAAGATTATGTGAAACAGTATCAGAATGTTCCAGGTTCGAATTAGGATGTAGATCAAGAGTCGGGCAGTTTTGCTGCTCGATTTTTGCGGTTGAGGTAGATGTATGACTAGAAGACCACAAAACAGAGAAAATAGAAGACGACGAAAGCGTAAAGTATTTACCAACCGGATGCGTGGAAGATTGAAATTTGTATTTGTGTGTATCATGGTTGGGTTTGGCGTGTTAGGTGTAAAGATTATTTGGATCGACGCCAAAAAAGGAAGCCAGTACCAGCAACAGGTGTTAACGCAGCAGGGGTACTCCAGTCAGGTTATTCCGTATAAGCGCGGTGATATCGTTGATGCGAATGGAACAGTGCTCGCAACGGACAAAAAGGTGTACGATTTGATATTGGAGCCTGCCAACATCGTGCAGTATGAGAAGAAAAAGACAGCAACAGTGTCAGCACTGAAAGAGTTTTTCGGATTTACCGATGAAGAAATCGCGGGATTTTTGTCAAACGAAAAGTCATATTATGTCGTGGCAAAAAAAGGTGTTGAGTACGAGGAAGTACAGAAATTTGAAGAGTACTGCAAAACCGACGAGGGTTCTAATGTTGTTGGAATCTATTACGAGGAACGGTATGTACGTGTTTATCCAAACAAGGAATTAGCATGTCATCTGCTCGGATTTACTGTCAGTGGAAATGTTGGTATGTATGGCGTTGAAGAATATTATAACAGCGAGTTAAATGGTACGAATGGACGGGAATACTCATATCTGAATGAAGATTATGGTGTGACTAATTCCATCGAACCTGCAACAAACGGCTATAATCTTGTGACGAGCATTGATGCGAATGTACAGAAGATCGTCGAAGAAAAGGTAAAGGCAAAGCTGGAGGAAGAGGACGCCAAGAATATATCTGTGCTGGTGATGAATCCGAAAAATTGTCAGATCATGGCACTTTACAATTCCCATACGTTTGATCCAAACGATGCCTATGATCTGGATTCGACACAGTATCAGTTTGATACGCCGGAAGAACTCGAAGCTGCGGGATATTCGAGCTTTGAGGATTTCAAGCAAAATGGAACCGATGAAGAGCATGTCGATGCACTTTATAAGGTATGGCGTAACTTCCCGGTATCGGATGTGTTTGAGCCGGGTTCTACGTATAAGACATTTACGATTTCAGGTGCACTTGAAGAGGGCGTGATTACGGCAGAAGATACATTCTTCTGTGATGGTGGTGAACAGATTGAGGATCGTTATATACAGTGCCACTCCCATGATTATGGTGGACATGGAACGGTCGATCTTTCCGGGGCGCTGGAGAAATCCTGTAACGATGCATTGATGCAGATTGCAGCAAAGGAAGGAATTACATTATTTGATAAGTATCAGGTTCTGTTTGGATTCGGACAGTCGACGAATGTGGATCTGCCGGGTGAGCCAAGTGATTCTTCGCTTAGTGGATTAGTATTCCATGCAGATAATATGGGCTCCGTATCTCTTGCGATATCTTCATTTGGCCAGGGCGTAACAACCTCGATGATGCAGGTTGGAACTGCATTTTGTTCTGCGATTAACGGCGGATATTATTATGAGCCAAGTGTTGTACAGCGGATCGAAGATGAAAACGGCAATATCGTCCGGAATCTGGATCCTGTGTTAGTCAGAAGAACGATCTCGGAGGATGTGTCAGCACAGATGCGTCAGTTCCTGAAGAATGTAGTATCGGAAGGTACTGGTAAGAAAGCAGCAGTTGAAGGATATGAGATTGGTGGTAAGACAGGTACTGCCGAGAAGCTTCCACGAGGAAATGGAAAATATATTCTTTCCTTTATCGGATTTGCACCTGTGGACGATCCACAGGTCGTCATCTATGTGGTAGCAGATGAACCGGAGTTACAGTCAGGTAGTGGTGAAGCGGCGCATTTGTTTGCGGATATTGCGGAAGCTATTTTCCCATATTTGAATATCTATAAGACAGACGAGACATATGATATTGATGAGGCAACGGCAGAGGATGAACCTGCAACACCAATTTATAGCGGAGATGCCCCGGCTAATGATGTAGCGGGTGGCGCTGACAATCCGTATGTTGAGCAGTCCGGGGAAGAAACGACAACAGAAGAAACAACAGAAGATTCAAATACAACAACAGAAACACCGGCACAGGACACAACGCAGGAAGCACCAACCGGATGATGTAGAAAACAGGTATAGTCCGCATGCTTAAGGAATACATTTTTATAAAATGAGAATTGGGCGATGACGGGTATGCAGCATCTATTTACAAGTTCCCATCGGAAACGGTTGTTGATTATAGTGATTGCATTTTTCACGTTATTGACTATAATAACGGTGAAGCTTGTCTGCATCATGACCGTGGAAGCAGATGATTATGGCTATCGGGCACGTGCGGTACAGGAGCGGGAGCGGAGTATCAAGGCAAAGCGTGGCAGTATCTATGATAGAAACGGTGTTGTGCTTGCCGGCAATCAGGCGGTCTGCTCGATTTCGGTGATCCATAACCAGATTGAAGCTCCGGAGACAGTGATACAGGTACTCAGTGAAAAACTGGAACTTTCAGAGTCGGAGGTTCGCGCACGTGTGGAAAAAAGATCCGTGCGTGAAAAAATTAAAAGCAATGTGGACAAGAAACTGGCGGACGAGATCCGGGAAATGAATCTGGCAGGTGTTATGATTGATGAGGACTACAAGCGGTATTATCCGTACAGTACGCTGGCATCCCATGTACTTGGGTTTACCGGAAGCGATAATCAGGGAATTGTCGGCCTGGAAGTGTACTATGACGATTTGTTGATGGGCGAAAATGGCAGCATCAACACAGTTACAAATGCCAGAGGCATTGAAGTGGAAAATGTGGCGGAGAGAAGAGTAGAAGGCACAGCCGGACAAAATCTGATCACGTCCATAGATATAAATATCCAGCAGTATATCACGCAGAAAGCGATGGAGGTGCTGGAGAAAAAACAGGCGAAACGCGTGTGTATTATTGTGATGAATCCTCAAAATGGAGAAATTTATGCATTGGCGGATGTGCCGGAATATGATTTAAATGAGCCGTTTACATTGAATTATGAGACGGATGAAACGGTGACGCAGGATATGCGGAACCAGATGTGGAGAAACTATTGTATCAGTGATACCTATGAACCGGGTTCGACCTTCAAGATTGTGACGGCAACAACTGCATTTGAACAGGGAGTGCTGCGCGTAGAGGATCAGTTTTACTGCCCGGGATACCATATTGTGGAGGATCGCCGGATCCGATGCCACAAGATTGCCGGGCATGGGGCAGAAACCTTTCGGGAAGGTATCATGAATTCCTGCAATCCGGTGTTTATGCAAGTCGGAGAGCGTATTGGTGTAGATGGTTTCTACAAAGGATTGAAGAATTTAGGATTGTTTGAGCAGACGGGAGTGGATCTGCCGGGAGAAGCAAACTCCATCTTTCACAAGCAGGAAAAGGTAGGACCGGTCGAGCTTGCAACCATGTCATTTGGACAGTCGTTTCAGATTACGCCGTTACAGTTGATGCGCGCGGCAGCCGCAGTGGTAAATGGCGGGAATCTGGTGACACCTCATTTTGGGGTGTATACGACAGATGAAAATAACAATGTCACCGAAGTTTTGAAATATGAGACGAAGACGGGGGCAGTCAGTGAAGCAACCAGCGAGACGATGAAAGAACTGCTTGAAGCAGTTGTTGCAGAGGGAACCGGACACCGGGCGTATATCGCCGGATATTCAATCGGTGGTAAGACGGCAACAAGTGAGAAACTGCCACGAAGTGAGAATCGCTATATTTCATCCTTTCTTGGATTTTCCCCGGCGGACAATCCGCAGGTTATGACACTGATTCTGATTGATGAACCGCAGGGCATCTATTATGGAGGTACAATTGCGGCACCGGTCGTAGGTGAGATATACGACAACATCCTGCCATATCTCGGCATCTACAAGGACGAGAACGCAGAGGAGGAGACAACGCAGACAATCAGCATCGACGATGCTGTGTTTTAAATATTACAATACAAGCGATGGCTTGATAAAGGAGAGAAGTTATGAAATACGACATAATTGTTCCAGCATTGATAGCATTTGGTGTGAGTGTGATCTTAAGTCCGATTATTATTCCTTTCTTAAAGAAACTGAAGTTCGGACAGTTTGTGCGTGACGATGGACCGGAATCGCATCTGAAGAAGTCGGGAACACCGACAATGGGTGGTTTGATCATCCTGTTCAGTATCGTGATTACATCACTCTTTTATATCAAGGATCATAAAGAGATCGTTCCGATTTTGTTTGCAACTCTGGGATTTGGCCTGGTTGGTTTCTTAGATGATTTTATCAAGGTAGTCATGAAACGGTCGCTTGGTCTCCGCGCATGGCAGAAGATGCTGGGACAGTTCCTTGTAACTGGTGTTTTTGCATATTACATTCATGCATATACCGATCTTGGAACAACAATGATCATTCCATTCACACATAAGGTCGTTGATCTTGGATGGGTTTACTATCCGCTGATGTTCTTTGTTATGCTTGGTACAGCGAACGGTGCAAATTTCACGGATGGTCTGGATGGATTGGCATCGTCTGTTACTGTATTGATCGCAACCTTCTTCGCGATTGCAGCCATCGCGGCAGGCTCTGGTGTGACACCGATTGCCTGTGCAGTCGTTGGAAGTCTGCTTGGATTTTTGGTATACAATGTTTATCCGGCACGTGTGTTCATGGGAGATACCGGATCACTTGCTCTGGGCGGATTTGTCGCGTCGACAGCATATATGCTACAGATGCCACTCATTATATTGATTGTTGCATTTATTTATCTGGCAGAGGTGCTTTCTGTTATCATTCAGGTTGTAAGCTTCAAGACAACCGGAAAGCGTGTATTCAAGATGGCACCGATCCATCATCATTTTGAGCTTTGTGGATGGCCGGAGACGAAAGTTGTTGCAATCTTCTCGATTGTCACAACGATTCTGTGTCTGATTGGTATTCTGGCAATTTAGAGACGTTAGATAGAATGGAAAAGAGGGAAAACGATGTTCGATAAGAAAGTATTAGTTGCAGGAGCAGGAAAAAGTGGAATCTGTGCAAGTGAGCAGCTTCTTCGGAATGGAGAACAGGTTGTGCTGTTTGATGAGAATCCGAAGGGAACACTCACGGAAACGGTGATTCTTGAAAAGCTCGGCTTCGATAAGAAACCAGAGGCTTTGACAATCTGGCTTGGCGCACTGACCGATGAATTGCTTGCAGATATTTCCTGCATGGTTATAAGTCCGGGTATCCCGGTCGATGCACCATTTGCACGCAAAGTAAAAGAGGCTGGCATTCCGGTATGGAGTGAGATTGAGCTTGCGTATACTTACGAGAAGGGTACAGTGGCAGCTATCACAGGTACGAACGGAAAGACGACAACGACAACACTGGTCGGTGAAATAATGAAAGCTTACAATGAGAAAACATTTGTCGTGGGAAATATTGGAATCCCATACACAAGTCTGTCAGATCAAAGTACAGAGGATTCTGTTACGGTTGCGGAGATCAGCAGCTTCCAGCTGGAGACAATTCATACATTCCGCCCACATGTGAGTGCGATATTGAATATTACGCCGGATCATTTAAACCGGCATTATACATTTGAAAATTATGCAAACTGTAAGTTGGATATCACGAAGAATCAGACAAAGGAAGATTATGCAGTGATGAACTACGATGATCCGGAGACGGTCAAGCGAATGGATAAGGTTCCGGCAACTGTAATTTTATTCAGCCATAAAAAGGAACTGGAGTCTGGTGTGATTGTCAAAGATGGCGCGGTTGTGATCCGGGAGGGTGGCAAAGAGACCTATGTGATGCCGCTTTCCGAGTTCCAGCTTCTGGGAGATCACAATATAGAGAATCTTTTGGCAGCGGTTGCAATATCATATTATATGGGAGCTGATATTGCCACGATCCGTAAGGTATGTGGTGCATTTAAGGGTGTGGCACACCGGATCGAATATGTCCGCACGTTAAATGATGTCAATTATTATAATGATTCCAAGGGTACGAATCCGGATGCGGCAATCAAGGCAATCCAGTCGATGGTGCGTCCGACGTTCCTGATCGGTGGTGGTTATGATAAGAAGTCTACTTATGATGAGTGGATTGAGAGCTTTGACGGCAAGGTAAAATGTCTGCTTCTGATCGGACAGACGGCACAGGATATTGCAGATTGTGCAAGAAAACATGGATTTGAAAACATTGAAATGATGGATGATTTAAAACAGGTTGTGGAATATTGTCATACACATGCACAGCCGGGTGATGCGGTACTTCTTTCGCCGGCATGCGCAAGCTGGGGAATGTTTGACAATTATGAACAGCGTGGAGATATGTTTAAGGAATATGTAAATGCGCTTTCATAGGAAAGCTGAAAATGGAAAGAAAAAGACAGGAGTGTCTGAGCTATGGCATATGGCAGAAGAAAATTGAAAAAGAATAAGATATTCGCGACAGGTGGATATATGGATTATCAGACGATTTTCTTGGTTGTCGTTTTGCTGGCGTTTGGTGTCATGATGGTATACAGCGCGAGCGCATACCGGGCATCACTTTCCGGACTTTCGAGTGGATATTTTGCGATGCGTCAGGGCATCATTGGATTGGCAGGTATCATTGTCATGATGCTGGTTTCTTGTTTAAACTATCAGTTTTACAAGCACCGGTTGATGCAACGGCTGATTGCGACAGCGATGATTGCCTGTGCCGGTATTGCGCTTGTACTCGGTGTATCTTCTCATGGTTCACAGCGTTGGATTGAGGTTGCAGGTGTTCAGCTGCAACCATCCGAGATTGTAAAGCTGCTGATCATCCTGTATCTGCCGAGTGCATGTGTGAAGCATCCGAAATACCTGACCTCTTACCAGGGAATCATCCGGCTGATTGCACCATGTATTGTGAGTGCAGGGTTGATTGCGAAAGAGAACTTAAGTACTGCGGTTGTCTGTGTGGCAATCATGGTCGTTATTATATTTGTTGCATGTCCGGATTACAAGATTCTGGTTATGCCAGTCATTGCACTGGCGATCGCTGGTGTGCTGCTTATCACAACAGTTGGTTATCGTGGTAATCGAATTGATGCATGGCTGCATCCGGAGACAAGTGATTCCGGATATCAGACGATGCAGTCACTGTATGCGATCGGTTCTGGAGGATTGTTTGGAAAGGGATTAGGACAGAGTATCCAGAAGTTGGGTTTTCTTCCAGAGTCTCACAACGATATGATCTTTGCAATCATCTGCGAGGAACTTGGATTGTTTGGTGCACTTTGCGTCATTGCATTGTTCGTCATGCTGATCGTACAGCTTCGCTATATTGCAAATCATGCCAGAGACCGATATGGCGCATTGGTTGTAACAGGAGTTATGACACATATTGCAGTGCAGATGATCATCAACGTCGGTGTTGTTACCAATGTTATCCCGAACACGGGCGTGCCGCTTCCGTTTATCAGCTATGGTGGTACATCACTTGCTTTTTTGATGGTGGAAATGGGATTTGTGTTAAGTGTATCAAGACAGATGCTTCCATATGAGGCACCTACGAAACAGGAGCTGCAAATGCAGCGGTAGATCAGGGCGGTACATAGGAACAAAAGGAGAATTGTTTTGAAAAAACATTGGATAATATTGTTTATACTTGTAGTGATAGTTGGAACGCTTGCGTACCTGTCGACCTGGACGGTAGACAAGGTGCAGGTGGAAGGCTGCGAGATTGTAAACACACAGTCAGTCAGTGATGCAATGAAAGAACAGGCACCGCTGGATAACACATTGCTTTTGTATTTAAAGAGTAAAATGAACAAACTAAAAGAACTTTCTTTTGTGAGTAAGATGAATCTGGAACTGACAGATAAAAATACAGTAACCGTGACAATATACGAAAAATCCATAGCCGGCTGTGTGTTACATAAGGGCGACTATGTGTATTTTGATAAAGATGGTATAGTATTGGATTCGTCAAAAACACGTGTCGGAAGTGTACCACTCATCAAAGGTCTGACCTTTACAGAGTGGGAAACAGGCAAGAAGCTTCCGAGCGATGATGACAGAAAATTCCAGACAATACTGACCATTACGCAGTTGGTGGAAAAATATGACCTGGAGATTGATGGTATCAAGTTCACCGCTGAAAATGAAATTGTTCTCCAACATGGAGGCATTACAATTGAATTGGGAGAGGGGGAATATCTGGCGGTTCAGATGATGAATCTGGGCAATATACTGAAAAATCTGGAAGGTATGTCCGGAACATTGTATATGAAAGACTTTGATTCGGAAAACGCAACTGCGAGCTTTAGCAAAAATTAATGGAATTTTACGTAAACCTATTGATTATTTCAAAAAAAACCTATATTATATAGGATAATAATGCGCAAATAGAATAAAGGAGGAAAAGACCTTGCTTGAAATAAAATCGAATGACGAGAAAACCCCTGCAAGAATCCTTGTGATTGGTGTAGGTGGAGCTGGTAACAATGCAGTAAACAGAATGATTGATGAGAATGTGGAAGGTGTCGAACTGATTGCCATCAACACAGACAAGCAGATTTTATCACAGAATCGTGCTACAACAAAGATTCAGATTGGTGAGAAGCTGACGAAGGGACTCGGTGCAGGAGCAAAGCCGGAAATCGGAGCAAATGCAGTAGAGGAAAATAGAGAAGAGATTACCGATATCATGAAGGATGCCAATATGGTATTCGTTACTTGTGGTATGGGTGGTGGTACTGGTACAGGTGCTGCTCCGGTCGTTGCAGAGATTGCAAGAAATCTTGGGATTCTGACTGTCGGTGTTGTAACAAAACCATTCTCTTTTGAAGGTAAGCCTCGTATGAACAATGCCATTAATGGTATTGCAAAGCTGAAAGAAAACGTAGATACTCTGATTGTTATTCCAAACGACAAGCTGTTACAGATCTGTGATAAGCGTACAAGCATTCCGGAAGCTTTGAAAAAAGCGGATGAGGTATTGCAGCAGGGTGTACAGGGAGTAACAGACCTGATCAACAAGCCGGGTCTGATCAACCTTGACTTTGCCGATATCCAGACAGTTATGCGTGACAAGGGTGTCGCTCATATCGGTATCGGTCGTGCCAGTGGTGATAACAAGGCAGTGGATGCAATCAAGTCTGCTATGGACAGCCCATTGCTGGAGACAACTGTCAGTGGTGCAAGCGATATCATCGTAAACTTCTCAGGAAATATTGGTATCGTGGAAGCATACGATGCAATCACATACCTGACAGAGGTTGCTGGAGACAGCGCAAATATCATATTTGGTACTGTAGATAATGATGTGATGGGTGAGGATGTATGTATCACAATCATCGCAACAGGTATTGAGGACAATGCGGCAACACAGCCGATTATGCAGAATCCTGTAAAGTCTTCTGCTGTAAAGCCGACGGTAGCACCGGTTGGAAAGACTCCTACATATGCGAGCCAGCCAATTACAAGTGTAAAGCCAATGGGAACCGCAACAAAGCCGTCTTTCATGTCTACTCCGGCAGCGAAGCCATCGGTAAGTGCTGATATTTCAAGTGCAGCAAAGCCGGCTCCTGCAAAGAGAGAAACAGGTAATGGCGGTGGAATCAAGATTCCGGATTTCCTCAAGCGTGGATAAGTAAGCAGGAACTAAAGGGACTGTTGTGTTATATGTGCAACAGTCCCTTTTTATAGTATAGAGGGGAGGATATATGGGAGACAGAGAAGAAAAAACGGTGTTGTTTGATGCGTCGATGTTACAGCAATACCAGAGAAATACGACAGGAAAAAGCTCATTAGTTATTGTAGATGGAAATGGAATACAGGAATATAATTTGAGTGAGCTTACAGACGGTGCTTATACCTTCGGGCGGAGCGAGAACAACAGTATCCGGTTGAATTCCGGCATTGTCTCAGGAAATCACGGTGAGATATATTTGCAGGAGGGCAGGTGCTATATCCGTGATAATCACAGTTCAAATGGTTCTTACCTTGCCTATGGTACGCAGTTTATCCAGATGGCACCGGATCAGTATTATGGCGGCGATGGCAGAGATATGATCGTCCGTCTTGGAACGAACCATTCAATGGATGGCATTGATCCGGTACTCCTGTTGTACAATGGACAGCAGAAGGAGGGGCGTTGGAAGACGTATTCCCTGCATGATGGAGATAACAGCATTGGCCGTGCGGCAGACTGTGATATCCGTTTGAAGAATGTTGCGATTTCCAGATACCATGCAGGCGTCCGCAAAGTAAAAAATCAATTTTATGTGTTTGACAATGGTTCTACAAATGGTGTGTTTGTAAATGGAAGCCGGATTGTAAAGCCATATTGTCTGTCAAACAAAGATATCTTTACCATCTTGAATACCACATTTATCTATGATGGAAATGTTCTGTATTACAAGGTGAACCCGGAAGGTATTGCGTTAGAGATCCATGATCTGAACAAGGATGTGCCGGCAAAGGGCGGAAAGAAAACGATTCTTGACAAAGTCAGCCTGAGCATTGAGCCAAATGAATTCGTAGCGATCATCGGAGGTTCCGGTGCCGGAAAGACGACACTGATGACAGCGATGAGTGGATTTGATTCGAAGGTGACCGGACATGTATATTGTAATGGCACGAATCTGCATGAGAACTTCCAGACACTTAAAAATATCATAGGATTTGTACCACAGCAGGATATTATTTATGAGAATATCACGCTTAAGAAGATGCTTTATTATACAGCGAAGATGAAGATGCCGCAGGATACGAGCAATCAGGAAATTGAGGAGCGGATCGAAGAAGTACTTCGTATGGTAGAGCTTTCAGAACATAAGGATACCTATATCCGTCGTCTGTCCGGTGGACAGAAAAAACGTGCAAGTATTGCCGTGGAATTGTTGGCAAATCCGGGGCTTTTCTTCCTGGATGAACCGACATCCGGACTGGATCCGGGAACGGAAGAACATCTGATGCGAACGCTGTCCAAGCTGTCGAAGGAACAGGAGAAAACAATTGTCATGGTAACCCATACGATCAATAATCTTGATCTGTGTGATAAGGTTATTATCATGGGATATGGCGGACGGCTTTGCTACTGCGGAAGTCCGGCAGGTATTAAGGACTTCTTCCGTACAGATGATCTCGTGAAGGTCTATGATATCATCACGGCTGATCCGAAGGGCTGGGAGACGCAGTTTAAGATGTCCGGTATCAATGCGGTAAGCGGACAGGTGCACGAGTCAAACGGCGAGGCAATCAAGCCGAGAACAGTCAGCGGATTTGTGCAGTTAGGGATTCTGGTACGAAGATATACGACTTTGATTATGAACGATGTACAGCGACTGGCATTGATTTTTGGACAGCCGCTGATCATTGGGTTACTTCTGACGTTAGTTGCAGGGCCGGATATCTATCGGAAGTTCACGGAGACACAGTCCATCCTGTTCACGCTGATGAGTGGCGGCATCTGGATGGGACTTCTGAACACGATTCAGGAAGTAAACAAAGAACGTGTTATCTTGAAACGGGAATATATGGGGAACCTGAAGCTGCCGATTTACATGTTGTCCAAGTATATTGTGCAGGGCGTGATATCCTTGATTCAGGCAGTGATACTTGTTTTGACATTTGTATTGATCAAGGGTGCACCGGACTGCAAGGGTGTCATCATCTCCAATGCAACGCTTGAGATGATTGTTTTGATATTCCTTACGATCTATGCGTCTGCAGGTATGGGGCTGCTGCTTTCTTCTATCACGAAGAGCGCAGACCGGGCGATGGCAATAGCACCGTTTGTGCTTATTATACAGCTTATCTTCTCCGGTATTTTGTTTGAACTGACGGGTGCGACAGACAAGATTTCCTATGTGACATTTTCCCGTTGGGCGATGGAATCCATCGGAAGTACCTGCGACCTGAATTTGCTTGATCCACCGGGGCAGGAAGAAAGTGAACAGGTAGAGGATCAGTTTGATGATCTGGTTGCCACCTGTAACGATGCAATTGCAGAGATGCAGGAAGCCTATGACGAAAAGATCAATGAATTGCAGGATGCAGTAGAGCTCTATTCTGCATTGGCAAATAATCCACAGACCTTCGAGGAATACACATCGGAGCCGCAGACAATCGAGTCAGAATATGAGCCGACAGAGACGGAGGACAATAAGATGTATGTGCGTTCCAAGGCAAGAACGGTCCGCTCATGGCTGATCCTGTATGGTTCGACATTCCTGTGCGCAGGAGTAAGTGTATTAGTTTTAAGAAAATTAAAAGATGAACAGAGATAACAGAATAGAATAAGATAAGGGGGATTTGTTTCCCTGTAAAGTGTAAAAAGAGTTGGTTGTCCGTTCATATTCTAAAACAGACCGTTGAAGCACGTCGGTACTTAATGAGTGCGAAGCACGAATTTAGTACCGTTACGTGCTGAACCGAGCGGGAGCGCGTCTGCGTAGAATTGAATGGACAACCAACTCTTTGTATTTTATAGAAGGGAAGTAGAATTTCCCATGACGTTTATGACTTTACGCATATTCTGCTGTGTCGCGAGTTCGAACAAATGTGAGAGAGAGTCGTCCGAATCACTTTCAGAGCTTAGGCTTGTACTTCCGAGTACGGAGATGATATCAACCATGTTCGCGTAGTGGCTGGTGAGTAACTGGTACTCTGCGTAGGATAGAACTTTCTGCAGGCTGTCCGTGTCCGTTGTATCTACATTCTGTAAGGATGACAGAATCGTAGAAATCGGATTTCCATAAGAGGAAAGCAGGCTGCCTGCACTGAAATCGGAAGAAGATGTTCCGTTGAATGCGGAAAGACCGCTCTGCATGGATGTATTTGAATATGTGCTTTGATTCGCTGTAAGTGTGGAAATGGCAGAGATGATCTCTTTGATCTCTGCAAGGATTTCCGCATTTTTTTTCGCTGTTTCGGAAGAAACAGCTGCTTCATTTGCAGTATTGGAATTTCCGCTTGTAGTTGTTCCGGTATTGGAAGCGGCGTTTGCAGAAGAATTTACTGTGACTGTATTTGCAGGAACCGATACACCGGTCTGCATCAGGCTCGTCACCTTGGCAACGTAATTCTGTGTCTCAGTAAATGGAGGTATACCACCATATTTTTTCACATTGCCACATCCGGCATTATAGCCTGCAATCGCAAGCGACTGGTTCCCCTGAAACATATTCAGAAGATCCTTTAGTACGGCTGCACCACCCATGATATTCTGGTAGGCATCGTAAGGATCGGATACGCCATATGCACTTGCCGTGCTTGGCATGAGCTGCATGATACCCATCGCGCCAGCAGAAGAGGTAACATTTGTCTGAAAACCGGACTCTGTATAGGCGATTGCCTTTAAGAGCCGTTCAGATACACCGTATTTGTCGGAGGCTTCCTTGAAGATGGAATCAAGGTTCGTTGTGACAGATGCCTGGTTCAATTTATCGGTTTCTGTGCGAAGCATACCATCAAAATTGGTTGTTGTTTCCGATACGGATTGGGTACGATTCGGCGTTGCAACGGCACTGCTGTCGTTCACATAGCCGACACCTTCGATAAATACCATGATTCCTTCCTCCCTTCGTTTCCTTGATAGATACTTCAAAGGTATCTTAGTTCTGGAAAATTGTCAAGAAAATTCACGTATTATGTTGAAATATTCTCCCAGGTATATAAAGTATAGCGGCTGCACAGGAACCAAGAAAGATAGCTGTACCGAGTGTAGTAAAATGCCATATCTTGTCAAAACAAATCATACACAGACATTCTAGAATAATTGTAATATAGGAATTCATACGAGCTCGTGTAGAATTCATGTTTGTCTGGCATATAGGTTTTCCGATTACAATTCCTGCGAGAATGATACCATATATGGATAGTTTAATATATAAGCCGGGAAGAATGGGTAGTGTCAGCAACCATAAGAAAAACAGTCCATAAATGGTGCTGTATAGCAGACAGCGTATATGGGATTTTGCATGGAAACCTCCGATATGATTTCGTAAAAACAAGAATGAAATTAAAAAGTAAACCATACCCAAAATGCGATGCGTAAAACAGGAATATATCAGAAAAAAGAAGAAGGGAATGCAGAGATTTAGCAAACATTCAATACCATAAGATACTACTGCAATATCATCTTTTGTAACAGTATTTTTGGTGGATAGAGATATTAATTTTTTGGCTAGTCGATGAGCGAAAGTTTCAATCATATTGGTTCTCCTATGTTCAGGATATATCGTAGCACGAGGAAAAGAAAAAAATGCATAAAAAAAGTATAAAGAGTGTCGTTCACACCCATCAGGATGTCGTTCGCACCACGAGGGATTGAAACTTTTGATTTTTGTGTTATGTTGAAAAAACAGAGGGACTCGAGTAATAAAATCTGCGAATTACAAAGGAAGGGGGATAATGCTATGGCAGAAAGAAAACAAATATCAAGGGTGGCAGATCTGCTGCGGAAATCAGTAGAAGCAGTAGCAGAGAAAAAAGCAAATGCAAATTGCTTTGGCTTTATGTATGAGCCAAAGAGACCAGAAAAATTAGTTAAAAAGTAAAAAAGAGGAGGTACATGTATTATGCAAAAAGTAAATAAAGTAAAACGGTTTATCACAATGACTGCGATGGCAGCCATGCTGTCAATTACAGGATTAGGGGTAGCACAGAAAAACGCACAGGCAGCAAATATAACGGATGAGGCGTGGTCATTTTCGTTAGATGTTAATTCCAATGTTTTTCGCCATGTTCAAGGTAGAAATAAAACAGATCCTAGCAAGATATATATTTATTGGAGTGCCACTTATGGAGGAAATTTAAGTCAGATACAGGTTTATGCATGCGGTGCGAGTACCAAAGCTGGAACGCCTCAAAATGCATCCAGAAGCAATCCAAAGAATAATCCAATTTATGGATTTATGTACGGAGCAGGTAAGTATTCGCTTACAAACTATGTATATGAGTTAGGAATGCCATATGCGCGTCCTGGGATGAAATCAGTGAAGGGATCTGGAACCGCACAGGGCTTATGGAGTCCAGATAGCGCAGGTATATATAAGCAAATTCCATAGAAATTGGAAGTACACGTAGACGGAAAATGAATAAATAAAGGAGCGATCATTACTTGTGGTGGAAAATTCTATCACAAGTAATGATGAAGTATTCTGATAGAAATCCTGGATATGCAAAGTTTGATATATTATCTAAAATATGCGTCTATGATACAGCCATGATGCAACTATGATACATATATTTTCTATAATGATAAGTATCAAAAATAAAAGCAGGGAGGGGGATAATGACATGAAAAAGAAAATATGGATACTTCTGGTAGGCATACTTGTATTGACTTTTGGTGTATTTGTAATTGGCGTATGGAAAAGGAATACAGATGGTAAAAATGAAAATTCGATTGTAACCGCTGATATGTCTAAAGTTGCTACAGTAGGAGATGCTGATGTTAATGGAGAAAATACAACAGAAGAATTGGATGACGGGGAAGTTTATTCCGAACAATTAAAGAAAAATCAGGATTTGATTGAGGAATATGGAAATATTTTTCCTAAGAGCAGTTCTCCGATTTTTAATGGATATCGGTATATGATAAAAGAGTTCCAAATATATGACAGCTATGACAAATTTAAAAAGAGTATGTATTATAATTCGGATTATGAGTATTATGAGCCAAATCTTGGAACGGAAGAAGGAAAATTAAGTTTTTTATATGCAGAAGTAGAGATAACAAATATAGATGAATATGAAAAAACATTTGGAACAGGAAATTTAGATTTGATCTGTGCGGAAAATGAGAAGCAGGATAAAGACGGGTATGAGGCATGCCCATCAGATAATTGTTATGCAAGTAAGGTTGAGAATTGGCGGGAACTGAGTTCTAAGCAATGGGATAAATTCACATTACAGGAAGGAGAATCTGTCACATTAAAAATTGGAATGGGAATTACATATTGGTCAGAAGATCAGGGGTGGGCAAGTATTGATGAAGTATTTGAACATCCAAGATATTATTTATCAGTTTATGGAAACGCGCCTATGAATGGGCAAGGTTCAGATCTTCGGAAAAATTTAGCTCATATTTATATTGAGTTGGAAGATTACGGAAATGAAGCAGGGAAGTGATGTTTTATGAAGAAAAAAATGATAATGGGAATTCTGATACTTCTGGTATTACTCGTAGTGTTTGCTTTGCGAGTCAGATATGTGAATGTGACGGCAAAGCTTCCGGAGATCCGTGAGATCCCACAGGGACAGACGGTAGATTATGAAGGTATATCATATACGGTTGTAGGAGCAGAACTTTGGAGGTATGAACAGTTTTTTGCCGAACACGACGGATTAGATGATTATAATGACTCAAATTTTGAGGATGATACAGCCTGTGTACTATTGGTTCAATATCAAATCGAAAAAAATAAAGAGGAGTCTCTGCTGCATGTGGATATGCCGATTCGATATGCCTATCAATACAATGGAATAGATCCATTTATGCTACAGGATATGAATCCGTCTCTGTTGAATGGAACCTTTGCGAGCGGAGATATTCTGACGATTCCATACGAGGTTTATAGGATAAATCTGCGGGAGATGACGTGGAGACAGATTTGTAATCTGGATATGTCCTATTCTGTCATACTTGGAACCTATCCGGTAAAAACGGAGATAAAGATTACAGATATTGAGAAGAAGGGAGCGTGGTAGGGATGTGTACGATTGTACAAACAGAGCTAAAGAAAGCTTTTTCGTCTTTTTGTTTTTTATTTTCCCTTTTATTTGGGGCGGTTACCTGTATATTGCAGTCTTTGTGGTTTTATAAACATGTATATAGATCAAATCTGTCAATGCTTGCATATGTATCTGGATTGTCCAATGAAGATCCCAAATATGGAGAATGGTATGCAACCCGTCTGCTGGAGGGGTGGCTGGGATGTGAGTCGTACTCTTCGTATAAATCTTTCTTTCTGCTGGCACTTCCTCTGATTGCCGTTATACCATATGGAATATCGTTGCTTCAGGATTGGAGATCTGGTTATGTGATGCAGATGCTGGTACGTTGTGGGAGAAAACAGTATATAACAGCCAAGAGTATTGCAGTATTTTTGAGTGGAGGTGTTGTGATCGCTGTTCCGATGTTGGCAAGTCTGATCGTGAATCTCTGTTATCTTCCGGCAGCAGGTATTGATATGCTTTCGATGCAGGGACAATTGATTGACCGGAATATGTGGGTAAACTTATATTATGATTCTCCGATAGTGTATGCACTTTGTTATACAATAGTGCTGTTTTTATATGGCGGTATCTATGCGATAATTTCAGTGATCTGTACTGGTTGGCTGGATAATCGGTTTGCAATCTGGATTTTTCCTCTTATGCTGCATTGCATGTTGAATTATGGGGTTTATAATCTTTTCCCGGAAATTTCCGCCTATAACCCAGCAATCTTTCTTGATCCAGGGCAAACGGTATCGTCGAATACGACTTTTGGGATAGTGGTAACAACAATTGTAATCCTGGCAGTGGAAGGGATGCTGTTATGGCTCTCAAACCGTCGGCGGGACTTCCTGTAGGAGTGTGTGGGGTGATATTGATTAAGAGAGGAGCACAGGGAAAATGGAGATAAAGTTAGAACATGTGACAAAGAAGATAAAGGGAGTTCCGGTATTGCAGGATGTGACAAAGACATTTACCGGGGGCTGTATCTATGGTTTAAGTGGCAAGAATGGCTGTGGGAAAACGATGCTGATGCGGACGATGGCAGGACTGATCTATCCGACCGGCGGAGTTGTGAAGATCAATGGAAAGACGCTCGGAAAGGATATTTCTTTTCCGCCAAGTATGGGACTTCTGATTGAGAATCCTGCGTTTCTGCGAGGATATACCGGCTTGGAGAATCTGGAGATACTGGCGAAGGTGCAGGGCGGTGTGCCGCAGGATGAAATCCGGGCAACCCTGGAACAGGTGGGGCTTGATCCCGACGACAAACGGAAGTATTACAAGTATTCGCTTGGTATGCGTCAGAGGCTTGGAATCGCAGCTGCAATTATGGGAAAGCCGGATATTATCCTGCTGGATGAACCGATCAATGCGATCGATGCGGAAGGTGTCAGTGTGATCCGGGATGCCATCCGGGCGTTGATGGATGACGAACGGATTATCATCATTGCCTGTCACGACAAAGAGGAAATGGAGTATATGGCGGATACGGTTTTGCATATGTCAGAGGGACGGTTGGAGGAGGAAGCATGATATGAGATTATTGCACTTCTTGGAATATGATATCAGTGAGGGACTGATCCGGTTTTGGAGAAGGTATCTGTGGCTTATCGTGCTTGTCTTTATTACGTGTCTTTTGCTCGACCGGGCAAGTGGAGATTATCTGGGAATGTATGGCGAAAGCTGGTCACCGCTTGGATATATAGTCAATGAGTTTTGGGGACAGAGACCATTTCATTTTAACCAGAATACACCGGATCAGTTTAGACTTCCGCTGGCGTGGGTTCTGCAGTATATTCTGCTTGCATACTGTATTGGAAATTATGTGGAAGAGGATATGCATGGTTTTGGCATGCAGCTTATGTTGAAGAGCCGGAGCCGTGTGTTATGGTGGAGTTCGAAATGCATCTGCTGTGTCTGCATCAACCTGTTTTATTTTCTGCTGCTCTATGGCATGACATACGGATATGCGTGGATTTCGACTGGTAATATGTCGATGTCTGGTCAGCAGATTGCGCTATCTCTTTACTATGGAGAGGAGGTAGCGAATACGTCGATGCCAGAGCTTATTCGGATGACGGTGCTTCTTCCGGTGCTGGCGGGTATCGTGCAGTCCATGATACAGCTTCTGTTATCCCTCTATATGAATAGTGCAGCGGTAATGAGCGTGATTACATTTATTCTGGTGCTGTCAGCGTATTATGGAAATCACTTTTTGGTGCATGGATATGCGATGGTGTGCAGGTATTATTCTGACAGTCTGTATCCACAGGATGTGGTGCTTACGACTACGTTTGGGATTCCATATCTCATTTGCCTGATTGTGGGATTGGTCGGATGTGGATATGGAATCATACGAAAGCGAAATATTATTTGGTGAAAGAACTTTATTTTTGCATGAATCTTGACATATGGGCACGAACAGACGGAAGATAGCTTCTGCCAACTGACTGCCATGTATTATTGGAGAGGTGAAGGTTATTTTTTATCAGAGATTGAACGTGCAATATATTTACAATACAAGATTTGTGACAACGAACAAAGTTTGATGAAAGCTTATTCATTATTTCATCTAATGATATACGTTCGATGTATATGTTGTCTGTTGTTACAATTAATGTATTGTTTTTTTCTTTTGATATGCTGATGATGTTTGTATATGGAATCCTTATATAAGTCTGGTCGTTTTGATAGTAATAGTAATCATCGCTATGTAGTTGCAGGTATGCATCCATACAGGGGGTGAGAACTTCCAGTGTAATCGGTTTCAGAAGATAATTGAAGGCACGTACAGAATAACCATCAAAGACGTATTCCTGAAAATTAGTTAGGAATATGATATCGCCAGAGTATTGAAGTTCTCGAAGCTTTTTGCAGATTATGATTCCGTTTTCACTGCTGGATGTATTTGGCAGCTTTATTTCTATGTCAGCAAAAAGTAAATCAAAAGATTGAGCGTGATACATGCGAATCAGGGAACTTTCATTTTGCACCCAGACAATTTCGAATGTGTGATGGTATAAATCTGCATATTGTTCTAGTGCATGTTTTGTCTGCATAAATTCTGATGGTGTATCTTCCAATATTATAATTCGTAAATGCATGTTAGTGTTCCTCCGTTGGTAGTTGTATTATAACCTCAAATTTATCATTGGATGGGTTTAGTGTGACAAAACCATTTGCTCGTTCTACAATCTCCTCGATTCGTTTCAAACCGATTCCATGATTTATAATATTTGTCTGCTTGCTGGTTTTTAGCTTGCCATTTTTATCTATGACATAATCACCGATACAACTATTTTCCATGTAAATAGACATCATACAGTTAAAGGGCTTGATCTGGAAAACAATATATCGTTTATCAGGTTCTTTTATTTTCGTACAGGCTTCGATTGCATTGTCGAACAGATTGCCAATCAGCGTACATAATTGAATATCATCAATCAGGATGTCTTTTGGAAGAAAGATGCTATGTGTGGTTTTGATATGCTGTGCATGTGCATAGGAAAGTTTGTTTGTAACAATACAATCAATCGGAATATTTCCACTGGAAATAATACGATGTGTCTGATTTAATTTATCTGTGTAGGTGTCGATATAGCTGCAGGCTTTCTCGTATTGCTTTTCGTGTAACATGGCTGAGATGACAGTCATATGATTTTGCATATCATGTTTGATTGAACGCAGCTCTTCTACAGAGGAAACAACCTGTTCGTATTGCTTAAGCTCCATTTGTTGTATAATATTTTCTTCCGATAAACGCTGGTTTTGTTCCTGTGTGGTTCCAAGGGTGTATACATAAAGAACAAAGGCAAAAAACAAAAATAATACCAGAAAGAAAATAACGGATAGAAATCGGTCGTTGTTGCTTTGATCTGGTGTATATTCTGTCAATTGCCGGATCAAAATAGCCTGAAGGATGGCAATACATAAGAGCGACAGCAGAATAAAGGCAAGTTTTTCCCGAAAAGGCAGACGGAATGTCTGGTTGTTTATACAGAGCAGAATCAAAGTAAATAAGAATAATATCGAGATGTAAATTAAAGTAAAAGGAATTCGCAGCATACCATTTGGAAGGAGCGCTGACAGGTCAATATCCAAAAATGCAGTTGGAACAATCGTGGTCACAGCATCTGCAAGAATGGTTCCGATGGCATAGAGGACAGACCAAAAAAGTAATGTGATCGGCTTATTCTCAAAGAATAAAAAACCATATATAAAATGAATTCCAATAAAAAATAACAGAATAAAAATAGTCGAACATGAAAATTTTTTCAGAATAAGCAACAAGACTGCCTGTGAGAATAAACAAAGAATTTGGAGTGGATAAGAATAAGATAATTCTTTTTTTTCAAGTTTATTATTAAATAATAAAAATAATATAGCAACTTCCAATAAATTGATTACGAATTCCCACATAAAGATATCCCCCTTTGTTACTTTGATTCATAGTATACTACATAAAGTCGATTCCTGAAACCAGATATTGTATTTATACGGCATTTGGGGTAAAATGCCTATATACTTAGTCATTCGGGGGACGAAGAAATGAGATACATTGCAACTGGACAGGAAGTGTTCAGAATTGATGAATTTGCAACTAATGTAATAGGAATTCCGCAGCTTGTACTGATGGAGCGCGCGGCACTTCGGATCGCGGATCATGTCAAGGAACGATTCCCGGCAGGCGCGCATGTCCTGATCGTAGTTGAGAGTGGAAATAACGGCGGCGATGGAATCGCAGCCGGAAGAATCCTCATGATGGAAGGATACGATGTCGAGGTCTACTGGGTAGACGGATTGAAGTCTGCCAGCACTGGTTTCGATGCACAGTATGCGATTGCCAAGAAGCTGAATATGAAGTTTGTGGATGAGCTTGTGAATGCCGGATATGATGTGATCATCGACGGCATCTTCGGTGTTGGTCTGTCACGTGCTGTGATGGGTAAGCAGGCAGAAGTGATCAAGGCATTAAACGATATGGAGGGTTACAAGTTAGCCATCGATGTGCCATCCGGAATTGATGCGACAACCGGGTTCCTGCTCGGCACGGCGTTCCATGCGGATGCGACAGTGACCTTTGGACTTATGAAGCTCGGACTTCTCATGGGTATGGGATATGAGTACGCAGGTGAGGTGTCCGTGGTAGATATCGGATTCCCGAAGCAGGCGATTGATTTTGTAGAGCCAAGGTTATACACCTATGATGCAAAGGATGTAGAGGAACTGCTCCCGCATAGAAAGAGGGATTCCCACAAGGGAACCTATGGCAAGGTCGGAATCATCGCAGGCAGTAAGAATATGGCAGGTGCGGCACTGTTTTCCGCGGAGGCTGCTTACCGTATGGGCTGTGGATTGGTGCGCGTGTGCACCGTAGAGGAGAATCGCGAGATCATCCAGTCGAGACTCCCGGAAGCATTGCTTACGACATACAAAGAAGACGACATCGACACGATGCGCAGTGCGATGAAGACAGTCATGGGTTGGGCAGATGTGCTTGTGTTAGGTCCGGGACTTGGAACCGGGGAAGCAGCGCAGTATCTGGTTGATAAGGTACTTCGTAGCTTTGATGGCACGGTTGTCTTAGATGCCGATGGAATCAATGTGTTATCCGAGCATATGGATCTGTTCGAGACGATACATTCGAAGCTCATTCTGACACCGCATCTGATGGAGATGTCAAGACTTACGAATCAGTCTGTGACAGATATCAAGGCGAACAAATACGATCTTGCGAGAGAGTTTGCAAAGCGTCACAACGTGGTCGTTGCATTAAAAGATGCGCGCACGGTGGTGTCCGATGGCGGGCTTCAGGCATATATTAATATAACAGGTACAAACGGCATGGCAACAGGCGGATCCGGTGATGTACTGACCGGAATTATCGCAGGCCTTCTGGCACAGGGCATGGATCGGTTTGAAGCGGCAAAGCTTGGTGTCTGCATGCATGGGATGGCAGGGCAGGCTGCCGCAGAAGAAAAAGGACAGTACAGCATGATTGCCGGAGATATTGTACGAAGCATCGAGCAGATCATAGCAAAAGAAGCAGCAGAGTAAAAGAAAGGCTGGAAGATACGCAGTTTGATAATATAGTTTTATTTGATTGCATACACAGAAGAATTGTTGGAAATACTTGTAATAGTTTGAACAACAATAGGAGTGTGAAGGCATTGATTATCAGACGTGGAGATATTTATTATGCAGACCTGCGTCCGGTCGTTGGATCTGAACAGGGCGGTGTCCGTCCGGTACTTATTATTCAGAATGAAGCGGGGAACAAATACAGTTCCACCGTAATTATTGCGGCGATTACGTCGCAGATGCACAAGGCGAAGCTTCCAACACACGTAGAACTTGATTCCAGGTATTGCGATATTGCCAAGGATTCTGTTATACTGTTAGAACAGGTGCGCACGATCGATAAACAGAGGCTGAAAGAAAAAGTCTGTCATCTGGACAACACGATTATCCGTCGTGTGAATGAGGCGTTGCGTATCAGTTTAGAATTATAAAAGGAGAAACAATAACTATGTCACAAAGTGGGCCCAGTGGTTTTCGAAAGTTTTTTTCGAAGAAGGTGGACGAAGACAAAGTAGAAGAAGAGATTCTTTCCATGGTTGAGGAAGGACATGAGCAGGGTTTGATCGAAGAAGGCGAGATGGAACTGATTAACAACATCTTTGAGTTCGGAGACAAGGAAGCGAAGGATATCATGACACCGCGGCAGAAGATTGTTGCCGTAGAGAATACCCAGACGGTGGAGCAGGCATTGCAGCTTGCGGTAGAAAATAGTTTTTCAAGATATCCTGTTTATGAGGAAGATCTGGATAATATCATCGGACTTGTACATATCAAAGATTTGATTGCGGTCTATATGAAGGATCCGAAATCACCGATTGCGGGAATGGTTGACAAAGCAATTGTCACACATCCGACGAAGGATGTATCAGAGCTTCTGCAGCGAATGCAGCGGGAGAAGATCCACATGGCAGTCGTGGTGGATGAATATGGTCAGACCGAGGGTATTGTCACAATGGAGGATATCTTAGAGGAAATCGTGGGTAACATCTTAGACGAACACGATGAGGAACAGCCGGAGGAGATTCAGAAAAAATCCGAGGACGAATATCTGGTCGATGGGGGAGCCACGTTAGAAGATCTGGAGGATCTGCTCGGAATCGAATTCCCGGATGAGGATTTCGAGACGGTAAACGGGTTCCTGCTCTATGAGCACGGACGGTTGCCAGAAGAGGGAGAATCCTTTAAGATAGAATATCAGGGGTATGAATTTATCCCGGTAAAAATAGAAGATAACAGGATTATTACTGTTAAAATCACGAAACTAAAGGAAGAGGAGTAACAAACAATGTCAGGACATTCAAAATTTGCGAACATTAAGCACAAGAAAGAGAAAAACGACGCTGCAAAGGGAAAAGTATTTACGATCATTGGTCGTGAGATCGCAGTTGCCGTAAAGGAAGGCGGACCGGATCCAGCGAACAATAGCAAGTTGCGTGATGTCATTGCAAAGGCAAAAGCAAATAACATGCCAAACGACACGATTGATCGTGGCATCAAGAAAGCAGCCGGTGATGCAAATTCCGTAAACTATGTAACGATTACATATGAAGGTTATGGCCCAAGCGGAACAGCAATCATCGTAAATGCGCTTACCGATAACAAGAACCGGACAGCATCCAATGTAAGAAATGCATTTACAAAGGGTGGCGGAAATGTCGGAACCACTGGTTGTGTATCTTATATGTTTGATGAGAAGGGACAGATTATCATCGCGAAAGAGGACTGCGATATGGATGCAGATGATCTGATGATGATCGCACTTGATGCAGGTGCAGAAGACTTCAATGAGGAAGAAGACAGCTTTGAGATTTTAACTTCTCCGGAAGAGTTCACTGCTGTACGTGAAGCCCTCGAGAAAGAGAATATCCCGATGGCTGAGGCAGACGTTACAATGATTCCACAGAACTACGTAGAGCTTACATCGGAGGATGACATCAAGAAGATGAACCGCATCCTTGATATGCTTGAAATGGATGACGACGTGCAGGACGTGTACCACAACTGGGATGAGTAAAAAAATGCGGCTTGCCAGCATTTTTTTACGAAGACCTTTCTTGCCGGCATAAGCTGGTAAGAGGGATGAGAACAATCCGTTTTTAACGGCGGAGCCGGCAAGAGGGATGATAGAGAATCGTACTTGATGGCGGAGCCGGCAAGAGGGATGAATAAAGGAGAAACATGCCACTTATAATTATTTTTTTTATTTGGTATGGCATCTATGGCAGAAACAATCCGAAGATATACAGTAAGTTGCATAACAAGCTTGGCTGGGTGATTGCAATCTGTATTTTGTTTGGTGGCCTGTCTGGTTTTAGCTCCTTGTTTGGCGGACTTTTGACAGTTTCGATTGTGCTGGCTTTTTTTGGAGCACCAATCTGGCTTGTCGCATGGCTGATTGCTAGATCCTCCAAGGGGAAGGCAAAGCAGAAACAAAATGATTATGACTACTATAAGAATCATTACAGCCAGTCGGACGCAAAAGCAGGAACAACCGTCACAGGACTGACAAGAGCAGTACCAAAGCGAAGAAAGATTATTCAAAAATTTAATCAGAAATATGATCTGTATTTGACCGATGAAGAGATCAACCGGATCGTTGATGCATCCTATATGTCAAACTGCTGGGAGCGGGAGATCTTAGACATGGATCAGAAATACGATACGATTGCACAGTGGTATCGTGGAGATTCCGCATGGCTAAGAGCATACCTGCATGCATTTCCGGTGCAGAACGTGACATCGGATTTTGAGAGTCAGAGAAGTATCTGTCTCGATACATTTTATCAGATATTTGCGGAGATCGATCCGGGCAAGTATGAGAGTGTAGAGAGCTGCGTCAGGGAAATCAACCGGCGGTTCATGACGAACTTCGATGATATTACATTTTCAATCGCACATCGATTCCTTGCAGATAACGGATATTCCTTCTCCCTGCCACGCTATGACATGCATGGTGCGAAATCGGATATTGACAGACTGAAGGATAAATATGACCGGGAATCCGGAAGCACAGCTTCTTATTCCTCGGCAGATCGAAGAGAATATACAAAAATGCGCCAGCCTTAAGCTGACGCATTTTTGTGCATTAAGCCGTCATGTGGGAATTCTTATATGACGGCTTATGTTTATCGAGCCGATGGTATAGTATGGAATTACTGTATCTGTACCAGACTTGAACAATGCCGGTTTCCCTGATTATCCTCGAAGATAAACATACCATAATATTCCTCGCCCGCGATCAGATCGCCGCGTACAGGATGGAAGCCTTCTGATATTGGGAAATAGTTGTAATTGATCGTCAGGTCTGCCCAGTCGGTCTCATTCAGGTTCGTTAAATCCTCGGTAGAGGTGTATTTGTGACTGAAATATCCAAATGCAACATTTTCATAATCGTTAATATCGATTTCGTAACGGTCAGGGAAGATCTCATTTCCTTCGGTTTGAATATAATTATCAATCGGATAGACTCCTAAGATCTGACCTTCCGGATGCTCTGCGGTGACCTCCAATACGAAGTAGGCATAGACTGCATCGTCACCCTCGATATCGTCATTGTACAGAATACTTGAGAGCAGGTAACGGGTATAGGTATCTGTCTTTTCCTGTACAGTATACATAAGCTCGTACATCTCCAAGGTCGTGTCGTTCTGCATGTATGTAATCTGTCCGTCGAAGTCGGCAGTGAGCATGCCGGTTCCATCGTCCGTTACTGCCGAGCTTAAAGCAACCATATCGTAAAGCTCCGGATTCTCCGGATCTTTCTTGGAGATTACAAAATATGCATTCTGTAGTGCAGCTTTCTGATCCTCCTGCAATGTGACGGAGAACGAAGCATCATCATTCAAAACCGGCACCAGGGAATCGGGATCCCATGCGACAGCGAATGCATCGGTGTCGGTCAGCATTCCTGCAAATTTTGCAATGTAGGAAGTGTAATTTGCGGCAAAATCAAATGTCTGATACATAGGAATAAGCTGGGAGGCGTGATTCTTTGTATAGTACGGATGGTAGATGGAGACGCCGGATATCTTATCTTCATTTGCATCGGAATACACAATGAATGAATCCAATGCACCCACCAAAGCAAGCGCTTCCGGCTGAAATACAGCCTGCAGATGCTTGGCATAATCCATCAGGTCAACAACATCATAGGAGCCTTCCGCATAAGAAAAATCCGCGGCAATTTCCTTGGAGTTTTTCCGGAAGGAGGAATACTTGGAGTAGGTTGACTCACTGAAATCTTCCCCAACCTTCGCGAAAAGGTTGTTCAAAGCAGTTTCGACTGCTTCAGTCTGACTCAGATCCATAACGGAGAGACAGATTGGACAATATGCAAACGGTATGCTGCTTATATAGTCCGTCGTCTCATCCATATAGGAATCCACGATTGCGGTTCCGATTTCTTTTCCGGACTGCAGGGGAGCAATATCCTTCAAAAAGTCATAGTACCAGCCGGAACCGGGTTCTGATTCCTGTGATGCAATCATGTAATTTGCATATGGTGTCAGTGTGTGTGCAGTTTCGATGTTCGCCATAAGACAGGCATCAAAACCGATAAATTCCAGTTTGTTATCATCATGGAACGGTGAATTCGCAAATGCATCAGAAAGTTCATTCAAGGTCAGGCTGTCGTTCGTTGTCTCGTCATAGCCGTATCCGAAGAATGCACCACCACCGTGATTCCATAGGATGACTCCATAGGTCTCAGCCGGATAATTCGTATAACCATAATTTAAGAATTCGGAAAGTGTATCCGGATTCCCCATGTTCGAAGCAGAGGATGATTCTAACTGCTCGAGTTTTCCGCCTTTTATCAGGAAGGTTGTATTGGAATCCTCTGGAATATCGCGATCCTGCCAGTTAGAACATCCACCCGTGTAGAGAAGGACATTCATCGAAGTGTCGTCAAATCCGGAATCAAGCATCTCATCAATATCGGTCGAAGCCGCGCCGTGTTCACTTTCGAGATCAGAGCCGACCATATAGATCATGATCGTTTTCGTTCCTGCCGCCCCCTGTGGAGGTTCTGTGGTTGCAGTCTCTGTCGTTGTGTGCGTGGTTGTCTGATTGGTTGTGATATCCGGATCGTCGTTGGTTAAATCCTTGACCGGACGATTGCGGACGATAAGCGTGATACCGATAGCAAGAACAACCGCAAGTCCTCCGATTCCTGCAAAGAGTGGCCATTTCTTTTTCCCTTGTTGGTTCGGAGGGGATGCCGGTGAAGTCTTGGCTTGCACCGGCTGCCCGCTGTACATCTGCTGATTATTATATGGTTGTTGACTGTACCCCGGTTGCCCACCATATGGTTGTTGCTGGTAGTACGTCTGCTGTCCGTTATATGGTTGTTGTCCGCTGTATATCTGCTGATTATTATACGGCTGTTGCTGATTATCCCCCTGTTCACCATTGTATGACTGTTGCTGTCCGCTGTACAATTGCTGTCCGTCATACGGTTGTTGCTGGTTGTATGTCTGCTGTCCGTTGTACATCTGCTGTCCGCGAAAGGATGGCTGCTGGTATTGTATCTGCTGTCCGTTGTAGGGCGCCTGCCCACCATACGATGGATCCTGCCAGCCGCAGACCGGACAGATGCCATATTGATTTAATGCATGTCCGCATGCTTTACAATTCATAGGAAACCTCCTGAAATATGATAAATAAACTATAGCATAGATTCGAGAAATCGTGTAAAAAAATTTCCATTTTTAACAGATTATGCTAGAATAAATTTAATTATGGGATATGAGAAGAGATAAGTTTGAAATACATAGAAAATAGGAGGAATTATGGAAGTTACAGAGGTGAAAGAAATAACGCAGAAGGTGATTACGCAGGCATCAAGGGTTGTTATCTCCGGGGAGGCAGTTGTCGAGAAGCTTCTGGTGGCGCTGCTTGCGGGCGGACATGTGCTCTTAGAAGATCGTCCGGGAAGCGGAAAGACGACACTTGCCAAGACATTTGCAAGATTGCTGGATGTAGAACAGAAACGTGTGCAGTTTACACCGGATCTGATGCCGAGTGATATTACAGGGCTAAATGTGTATAGCCAGAAGGATGGCGAGTTTCATCTGGTGAGAGGCCCGGTATTTACAAATGTTCTGCTTGCCGATGAGATCAACCGTGCGACGCCACGGACACAGGCGAGTCTGCTCGAGGCGATGGAGGAAAAGCAGGTGACGATCGATGGGGAGACATTGCCGCTTGCAGAACCGTTCTTCGTGATTGCGACGGAGAACCCGATCGAGACAACCGGAACCTATCCGCTTCCGGAGGCGCAGATTGATCGTTTCATGATGAAGCTTTCGATGGGACAGCTTGACACACAGGCAAAGCTGCGCGTGATGGAAACCTTCATGGGAGAACATCCACTTCTTTCGCTGAAGCCGGTTTGTACAGCAGAGCAGATTTTAAAGATGCGGGAGGCTGCAAGAACGGTAACTGTACATCCGTGTATCCGGGAATACATCGTCCGGATCGTGGAGGACATCGGCATGGATCAGGGAGTCATGACAGAGGTCAGCACGCGTGCGATGCTGGCACTTGTCCGTGCAACGCAGTGTTATGCGGCGATGCAGGGAAGAACGTATGTGATACCGGATGACGTGAAGCTGCTTGCTCCATGTGTGCTGGCACATCGCCTTCTGACGTATGGAAGTACAAAGGATAACCATGAACGTATGCAGAAGATCATAGCGATGGTCGAAGTACCGGTGGAGGAGTGGAAACAGTGAATCTGATTGTTGCACTTGTGATTGCGAGTCTGGTTTATATTGTGCAGAAACGTCTGTATGCGAAGTGGTGGAACCAGAATCTCGATGTGACAATTTCATTTGAGGATACATGTGTCAGAGAAGGGGATGCGAGTGCCCTGACAGAAGTCATCTACAATGGGAAGTTTCTGCCTTTGCCTGTCTTTCACGTCAAATTCTCAACCAACCGTTCCTTTCAGTTTGCGGATACGGAAAATACAGTCGTGACCGACAGCTATTATCGAAACGATGTGTTCTCTGTGCTTGGCTACCGGAAGATTACGCGACGTCTGCCATTCCAGACCGGAAAACGGGGGTTGTTTGGCATACCAAGTCTGAATATGACGGCACGTGATTTCTTTATGACGACGAATTTCGCATATAGCCGGAAAGCTGATGCGTGGCTGTATGTACTGCCGAAACGTGTGGTATCTCCGGAGCTTTCGATGTTTTGCACGCATTTGCTGGGGGAGCTTGAGACAAGACGAAACCAGATGGAGGATCCTTATACATTCCGGGGAATCCGGGAATACACCTATGGTGATACCTATGGGAAGATCAACTGGAAAGCAACGGCGAAAGCGTCAAAGCTTATGGTAAATATGTATGGTTATACATCTGAACAGCGTGTGCGGATTTTGCTCAATCTGGAAACCAATATCATGGTAAAGACCGAATATTTGCAGGAAATGAGTATCCGTATGGCGGGAACGATTGCGGATTATTTTCTGCAGCATAAGGTGTCGGTGGAACTTGTATCAAACGGGGTTGACTGCGTGACCGGATCCTGTGAGCGTGTGGAAGCCGGTACGTCGATAGAGCATGGAATGACAATCGACAAATATCTGGCACGTATCCGGGAAAATGCAGGGATTGATGCGTTTATGCAGCTGGTAGATAACGAGATACAGCAGATCGAAGAGCAGGTAACGTATGTGATTATTTCTCCCTATTACAAGGAGGATCTGCTGATAAAGCTTGATTATATGCACAAAAATCACCCGGAGCTGCACATGGCAGTTCCGTATTATGATATTCAGGAGAAGACCGGATGGCGTGGCTATATGCAGGGTGTGGAGGTGAAGTGGAATGAAATCTAAATTGTTACAGATCACGAAGCTTCTGCATCTGTTATATGAATGGCTTTGCTGCAGTCTGTGTTTTGCCTTTTTTGAAGTGGTGCTTTTGAAACAGGATGTGCATTACTTTCTGCTTCCAATCACGGGTGCGATGTTTGTGTATTCATATATTCTGCGGGAGAAGGCGGGGCATTATGTATGGCTGTTTGCCGGACATGTGGTGCTGCGGCTGCCGATGTTCCTGCTTCCGGTATCGATGGAGACGCAGTGGTTTTATTTCCTGATACCATGTTATCTTCTTGGGGCATCTGTGAAAAGCACGTGGCAAAATAAAAGAAAGCAGATGGATGAACTTCCGTGGCCATCTTTCCTGCTTTGTCTGATTGTGTATCTGGTAAGTGATTATCTGTCGGTGATAGGGTTGCATATCTATGCATATGTGACAGCGTTGTGTCTGCTTTTTCTGTATCTTGCACTTGTGTATACCGATGGCATGGAGAATTATCTGGACGCGACCAGTCATGTATCAGGAATTCCGATCCGGCAGATACTGTCTGTAAATACGATCATGGTTGGTGCGATTATTCTCTGTCTGACGCTTGGACTTGTACTTGGGGAAGTGTTTGATTTTCGCAGAGTGATTGCATTGATCGGGCAGGCGATACTGGCAGTGGTTCGTGTAATCGCGATGGTAATCGGACTTTTCTATCACTATATAAGCTTCTGGTTCCGCAGTGGAGAGGCGGAGGTGAGCGAGCATCAGGAATTTGACGATGGGGGTGTGCCGGCGGGGATTCGTTCCATTGGACAGACGCTCGAGCCGGTGTTATATGTCGGACTCATTTGCCTTGGAGTATTTATCGCATATAAGCTGCTGGTGCGGTTCGTGCGGTTCTTAATGTCCAGACGCAATCTCTCGACCGATCAGGTGGAATTGGTTGTGGTAAAAAGGAAGAAAGAGGAACAACGGACGCGTGCGGAGGAGAAGCAACGGTTTCTGTCGCGCAGGCAGCGGGCAAGGCGATGCTACAAGGACTGTATTGAGCGCTATCGTTACGACATCGCATTGGACCAGTCAAAAACCGGACGGGAAATCGAGAAGGAATTAAGTGAGCAGTCGCTGGCAGATGTGACGGAACTGACACGTTGCTACGAGGATATCCGTTACGGAGAGACGGAGGTAGACCGGGCAATGCTGCAGAAGATGCGGCGGTTATCCAGCCGGTAGAACCGGACGAGTTTTGACAGAATGTGCCATAAAATGGATTGAATAATCGGAGTGCTTATGCTAAAATTAAAGTAACTTTGTTACGAGACTTTTAGAGTCGGATATGGGAGGACAAAAAACATGAAGAAAGTGGCTTATATTGCATCGGAGTGCGTACCATTTATCAAGACTGGCGGACTTGCAGATGTTGTTGGTACACTGCCGAGGATATTTGATAAAAAGGAGTATGACGTGCGTGTCATCATTCCGAATTATATGTGCCTGCCGGCAAAATTCAAGGAGAAGATGCGTTACCTGACGCATTTTCATATGGATATTGGCTGGAAGCAGCAGTATGTAGGGGTTATGTATCTGGAATATGAGGGTGTTCCGGTATACTTTATTGACAATGAATATTATTTTAATGGTTTCAATATTTACAGTGATGATATGAAATGGGATATCGAGAAGTTCTGCTATTTCAGCAAGGCAGCGCTTTCTATCCTGCCAAGTATCGGATTCCAGCCGGACATCGTGCATTGCCATGACTGGCAGGCAGGACTGGTTCCGGTATATTTGAAGACATTGTTTGCAGACAATCCATTTTATAGCGGTATGAAGTCGGTTATGACGATCCACAACCTGCAGTTCCAGGGAAGATGGGATATCAAGACCGTACAGGAGTATTCCGGACTTCCGGATTATCTGTTCACACCGGATAAGCTGGAGATTGACAAGGATGCAAGTATGCTCAAGGGTGGTCTTGTTTACGCAGATAAGATTACAACGGTATCGAATACGTATGCACAGGAGATTCAGACGCCTTATTATGGTGAAGGATTAGACGGTTTGCTCCGCGCGAGAAACCAGAGCCTGTGGGGGATTGTAAATGGTATCGATTACAAGGATTACGATCCGGCTACAGATAAGAAGATTTATAAGAATTACACATTGAAGAACTTTCGCAAGAACAAGGTGGCAAATAAGCTTGCGTTGCAGAAGGAACTCGGACTTCCGGAAGATAAGAACGCTTATATGATCGGTATTATCTCCAGACTGACAGACCAGAAGGGCTTAGATCTGGTTGACCGTGTTATGAATGATATATGTACGGACGGGACACAGTTTGTTGTACTTGGTACCGGCGAACGCCGTTATGAAGATATGTTCCGTTATTATCAGGGCATCCATCCGGCAAAGGTATCTGCGAATATTTATTATTCAGACGAATTGTCGCACAAGATGTATGCAGCGTGTGATGCGATGCTGGTTCCATCGCGCTTCGAGCCATGTGGGCTGACGCAGCTGATGGCACTTCGTTATGGCACACTGCCTATCGTAAGAGAGACGGGCGGACTTAAGGATACGGTTATTCCATACAATGAATTTGAGGGAAGCGGAACCGGATTCTCATTCGCAAACTACAACGCACATGAGTTACTGAATACGATCAACTACTCAAAGCAGGTATACTTCGACAAGAAGAATGCCTGGGAATGTATGCAGGAATGTGCGATGCAGCAGAACTACAGCTGGTCTAATTCCGCAGAGATCTATCAGAGACTGTACGAGCAGGTGTAAGAAGTAATATATAAAAAGAAAGCGATTTGATTTTCATCGAATCGCTTTCTTTTTATGATGATTGTGAAACAAAAGAAAAATCAGAAACATCTATCAGGTTCTGTTTCACTTGCGCATTACTTGTCCTTGCCTTTCAGAGCTTTCTCCGCGAAAGCTGCCTCGTCAATAATCTCTTCCGGCTCAATCCCGGCCTTTAACTTCTCAATCTCATCAACCGTGAGTCCGGACATCAGTGCCACTTCATCTACCGAAATATCCACTTTCAACATGCGCGTCGCGAGGTCATACTTCGCCTTTGTTGTCTTATTCATAAGGTTTAACTCCTTTTTTAAAAATTCGAATATATAACAAAAAACTTCAACATGTAAGTAAATGCGAAACAAACGAATATAGTAGATAGAGATGTATCAGAATACAAATTCTTAAGCAGACCATTGTAACACGCCGGCACTTAACGAACTGCATAGCAGTGAGTTTAGTACCGCTGCGTGTGGAAGTGAGCGAGAGCGCGTCTGCGTAGAAATTGTATTCTGATATATCTCGAGTAATCAACATGTTTCGCATTTACGTATTTATTATAGTTTTTCTAAGTATGCTTCATTGATCGCGAGCACCTGCTTCATAGCTTCCTCACCCGGTGCGCCAATCGTATTTCGCTTGCTGACACAAGTCTTCAGGCTGATCGTATCGTAGATGTCATCCTCGAATACCGGGCTGATTGCTTTATACTCGTCGATGGACATATCGAGCAGGGATTTATCATGCTCGATGCAGTAGAGTACAAGCTGACCAACGATACCATGCGCATCACGGAACGGAACACCGTGATTAACCAGATAATCAGCCGCATCGGTAGCATTTGTAAATCCGTTCATGGCACTTTTCTCCATGACAGGCTTGTTTAACTTCATCGTAGAAATCATGCCTGTGAACAAAGCGATACATCCTTTGACGGTATCAATCGCATCGAAGGTAAGTTCCTTGTCCTCCTGCATATCCTTATTATATGCAAGAGGAATACCCTTCATCGTTGTGAGAATGGACATTAGTGCGCCATATACACGCCCGGTCTTACCGCGGACAAGTTCGGCGATATCCGGATTCTTCTTCTGTGGCATGATTGAACTTCCGGTGCTGTATGCATCATCTAACTCTACAAACTGGTACTCGTTGGAGTTCCAGATGATGATCTCCTCAGAGAAACGGGACAGATGCATCATGATCGTAGAGAATGCGGAAAGCATCTCAATCACATAGTCACGGTCAGAAACTGAATCCATACTGTTTAAGGTTGGACCGGCAAAATCCAGAAGGCTGGCAGTCAGGTCACGATCCAGTGGATATGTTGTTCCAGCCAGTGCACCTGCACCAAGCGGACAATAGTTCATACGTGTATAGATATCGGTCATACGGCTGTAATCACGTTTGAACATCTCCATATATGCACCGACATGGTGAGCAAATGTAACAGGCTGTGCTTTCTGCAGATGTGTAAAGCCTGGCATATAGGTATCTACGTTTTCTTTCATTAAAATGTGAAGCTCTTTCATCAGTGACACGAGGAGCTTCTTGACTTCGAGAATCTCATCACGTACATACAGGCGCATATCGAGTGCCACCTGATCATTTCTCGAACGTCCAGTGTGAAGCTTCTTGCCGACATCGCCGATTCGGTCAATCAGATTCGCTTCGACGAAGCTGTGAATATCCTCATATTTAGAAGATATCTCCAGTGTTCCATTTTCTACATCGGCAAGGATGCCGTTTAAACCATCGATAATCTGATCGCGTTCCGCATCAGTCAGGATACCGCTTGCTGCAAGCATTGTCACATGTGCGATGCTGCCGCGGATGTCCTGCTTGTAGAACTTCTGATCAAAACTAATCGAAGCATTAAAATTATATACTAACTGGTCTGTCTCCTTTGTGAAACGACCGCCCCATAACTGTGCCATAATCTACCTCGCTTTATCTTCTGTAAATAATTTGCGTTGTGCTAAGGCACATAACAAGGGATTGATTTGTGCTATATGCCAAAGATATTGTAAATATTTACAGGTATTTAATGTTTGAAATATAATATACAACAAATCCCAAGAACCGACAAGACAAACGCGAAAAAAGGTTGCGATTTATCTTTATATACATTAGAATGATTTACATAATATTATAGTCATATACGAGACAACTGCGAAACAGAGAGAACAAAGTATATTATATATTTCAATCGGTTTCATACAGATATACGATATGTTTGAAACTTAGTAGTTCTTAATGTTCTGTGAATAGAAGCAGCCATGTTTGAACACGATGTTCAAACAAGCCGTCATTGAGCCATGGATGGCGAATTGACGGCGGTGGCGTATGATTAGAATATGTGATACAGAACGTTTAGAACTACTTGGTTTCAATACATTGTATATCGAATGAATCAGATTGAAATATATGTTCATCGTATAGCTGTTTCACAGTTGTCAGGATAAGGAGATAATTATGAGCGCAATTCTTGCAAATATAATCGCAACCGGTGACAGCGGCAAACCACTTTTGGTAGCCATCTGCCTGATCGTTTCCATCGTATTGATGGTTGTATTGATCATGATAGGCAAAGGTGGAAATGGAAAAGATGATGAGTCTGACGAGGAAGAAAAAGACAGGAGCAAGCATTAAATGAAGCAAAAAAAGGAAAAAATGCACATTATCTTTCCGGTGCTTGTGGTGGCTGTGATCCTTGTGTTTTACTTTTACAATTTCCGCATCGGTTCGTATCTGCATCCGGATGAAACTGCGTACAGTATGGAAGAACTGACACAGATGGTCACAGAGCAGATCAATGAAGGAAAGACGCATGGTAATTTTTATATATCCGGAATTTCGGAGAGCGATATTTCCAATATCAATGAGAACCTGTGCAGTATGAACGGCATGGTCGACCAGTATATGGTGACAGAAAAAAGCCGGGACGGCATGCGGATCCGGTTTCAATATGAAATCTCAGATAACTATTATGTATGGCAGAAATATGTGAATAACGCTGCAATTCCATCCGATCATGCACTTGCCTACAAGCTGTATGATAAAGTGGAAGCGGTGTTAAAGCAGATTATCAAGCCGGATATGACAGACTATGAAAAAGAGCTTGCAATCCATGATTACATCGTGGTGCATTGTCAGTATGGGTATGTGGAATCCTCAAAGGATTATGCTTATCGGGCATACGGTGCCCTGGTGCAGAACAAAGCCGTGTGCAATGGATATGCGGAGGCAATGGCACTGCTTATGACATGCGTTGGAATTGAGAATCAGATTGTAACCGGAACGGCGGATAATGAACTCCATGCATGGAATCAGGTGTGTCTGGATGGAAATTGGTATCAGGTGGATGCCACATGGGACGATCCACTTCCGGATCGTGGTGTATTTGCCGGGCATGAGTATTTCAATGTCACGGATGCGATCATGGATGACAGACATGACTGGAAGCAGGAAGCATTTCCGGCGTGCGACAGTACGGATTATAATTATTATGAACAAAACAATCTGATCTGTGACAGCGATGCATTCCGCACACTGATCAGAAATCAGGCGTTACGAAACAGTACAGGCACAATTGAGGTTGTTGTGACTGATTATACGAAGGACTTTGATTATTCCTTTATGCAGGATGTGGGTGCCGTGCAGTATTTTCAGTATACGGAAGAACCTTACGGCGCATATGATCTGGTAACGATTTATTTGAATCAGAGGTAGAAGATGGAGATAGTCGAGATAGAAGAAAAAGCAGAATATATAAAAGAGCTGTTTGAAAAGGGAAAATACGACAGCTTTTATCTGTACGAGGCACGGGTGAAAACGAAGCTTGATTATTATGTAAATGGCAGGCTGAACCGTGACTATTTTGATACGGAGGCACAGGTGGATCTGCCGGAATATATTGAATGGAAGGATATCAAGGCAACCGTGTATTCATTTCTCAAAGGGGAGCGGCTGCCAATCGGTTTCAAGATTATCCTGATGTTCAACCGGGAGAATATCAGTCGTCTGTTGGAAATGAACAATCTGCCGGTCAAAGAGGAGGATGTGAGCGCGTTGTTTATGAACGTTGTCTATGAACATGAAGCGCTATCTGTGACAACCGGAACCTCTTTGAAGATATTTACGATGGACAAGACGTTGGAACATGTCTGGGATGACACAATCAAGAAATATTATATTTAAAGTAGAATTATTAGCACTCAATAAAAATGAGTGCTAATTTTTCCTTGACATTCATATTTCCAGGTATTATTATCTTATTTATGAAATACACAATCGTAAAAAATAAGTCTGCAGGAAAGGACAGCAGGCTTGTATTGGTTATTAGGAGGTAATAAAACATGGAACGACAGGGTAATTTATCAATTAACAGTGACAACATTTTTCCGATTATTAAGAAATGGCTTTATTCAGACCAGGATATTTTCATCCGGGAGCTGATTTCCAACGGCTGTGATGCAATCACAAAATTAAAGAAGCTTGCGGTGATGGGCGAATATGAGGAAGTCGAAGGCGAGGAGTATAAGATTGAGGTGTATGCTTCTGCCAAGGATAAGACTTTGACATTTGTGGATAATGGTCTTGGTATGACAGAGGAAGAACTTGACAAATATATCAACCAGATCGCATTTTCCGGTGCTACGGACTTCATCAATAAATATAAGGATAAGTCTGGCGATGAGCAGATCATCGGACACTTCGGACTTGGTTTTTATTCTGCATTTATGGTTGCGGATAAGGTAACGATTGAGACATGCTCTTATAAGAAAGATGCAAAGCCGGTATATTGGGAGTGCGACGGCGGAACGAATTACACGATGAGTGAGAGCGACGACGATATCCGTGGAACAGCTATCACATTATATCTGAATGAGGATTGCTTAGAGTATGCAAATGAGTACCGTGTGAAGGAAGTCATCCAGAAGTACTGTGCATTTATGCCATACAACATCTACTTTATCAATGAGGATAAGGAAGAGGAAGAGGCTGCCAAGAAGGAAGCCGAGAAGAAGGAAAAGGACAAGGTGATCGAGGTCGATACGACACAGGAGGATGAGCTTGTCGGTGATGCACCGAAGAAGGATGAGGCAGAAGAAAAGAAAGAGGATGCCACAGAAGAAAAGAAAGAAGAGAGAAAACCTTTAAATGATACGAATCCTCTCTGGATGCGCAACCCGAAGGAGTGTACGGACGAGCAGTACATTGATTTCTATCAGCATGTGTTCTTAGACTTCAAGAAGCCACTCTTCTGGATTCACCTAAATATGGATTATCCATTTAACTTAAAGGGTATTTTGTACTTCCCGAAGATCAATACACAGTATGACCAGTTAGAGGGTACGATTAAGTTATATAATAATCAGGTATTCATCGCAGATAATATCAAGGAAGTCATTCCAGAATTCCTGCTTCTGTTGAAGGGCGTCATTGATTGTCCGGATCTGCCACTGAATGTATCCCGTTCCGCATTGCAGAATGATGGATTTGTCAAGAAGATCTCTGATTACATTACGAAGAAAGTCGCCGATAAGCTGGCTGGCATGTACAAGAATAACAAGGATGATTATGAGAAGTATTGGGATGATTTAAGCCCATTCATCAAGTTTGGCTGCCTGAAGGATGAGAAGTTCTGTGACAAGATGACAGATTATATGCTCTTTAAGGACATCAACGGCAAGTACATCACACTTCCGGAATACCTTGAAGAGGGCAAGGAGAAATACGAGAACAAAGTATTTTATATCTCCGATGAAGTGGCACAGTCCCAGTATATCAACATGTTCAAGGAAGAGGGCATGAATGCGGTTTATCTGACACACAACATTGATAACCCATACATCACACACCTCGAAGGTAAAAATGAAAATGTGAAGTTCCTGCGTATTGATGCAGATCTTGCCGATAATTTCGTAGGTGAGAAGCTGACAGAAGAGCAGACGAAGGAATATACAGATAAGCTTTCCGAGGCATTCAAGAAAGCAACCGGAAATGACAAGCTTGTAGTCAAAGTCGAGAGCATGAAGAACGAGAATGTATCTTCTGTCCTGACTGTATCTGAGGATTCACGTCGTATGATGGAGATGATGCGTGCGTACAATATGGATGGCATGGATCCTGCTATGTTTGGTGCAGGTGAGGCAGAGACACTTGTCTTAAATTCAAACAACAAGCTTGTAAAATACATCCTGGATAACCCGGAGGGAGAGTACAAGGATATGATCTGCAACCAGCTTTATGATCTGGCTGTCCTTGCCAACAAGCCACTCTCCGCCGAGAAGATGACAGCATTTGTAAAACGAAGCAATGATCTGCTTGGATTGTTGATCTAATATAATCACATAAGGTGGTCAAAATGCATGTCAGATGTAATGTGCATGATATATGCGCATTTACATTGACATGCATTTTTGATATTATGTGATTGCAATTTTAGAAAGTAGCTTACGAAACGGACTATGATTTGCTTTTATGTGTCTGCATCGTTGTCTGACAATATAAATATGTTTGGAATTTAGAAGTTCTTGATGTTCTGTAAATAAACAGCAATGTTTGAACACGATGTTCAAACAAACCGCCACTGAGCCATGGATGGCGAATTGGCGGTGGTTGCGTGCGTTGTTTAGCTTGTGAATCAGAACATCTTAGAACTTCTTGATTTCAATACATCTTATATAGTCAGACAACGATGCAGCCATATATGCAAATCATAGTGTGTTTCGTGATTATGATTGTGATTATTGGAATGAAAAGGAGTAAGAAAATGGCATTTGACGGAGTAACCGTATCTGCGATCGTCAGCGAACTAAAGAAGAATCTGACAGGCGGACGTATTTATAAAATATATCAGCCGGAAGTGGACGAACTGTGCCTGGTCGTGAAAAACCGGACAGAACAGGGCAACACAACCAGTCGTCTGGTGATTTCTGCGGATGCCAGCCTGCCCCTTATTTATCTGACCGGGCAGACAAAGGAGAATCCGACGACAGCACCGAATTTCTGCATGCTGCTTCGGAAACATATTGGAAATGCACGTATCCTGTCCGTGACACAGCCGAACTTTGAACGGATTATAGAGATGGAGTTAGAACATCTTGATGAGATGGGAGACCTGTGCCGGAAGAAACTGATCGTTGAGATCATGGGTAAGCACAGCAATATCATCTTCACAGATGCGGATGGCACGATCATTGACAGTATTAAACATATATCCCATCAGGTAAGCTCTGTGCGGGAGGTGTTACCGGGAAGAACGTATGTATATCCACCGGCACAGGAGAAGGAGAATCCGTTAGACATTGATATCAACTATTTTATGAATCATGTCCTGCGCAAGCCGGTATCGGTGACGAAAGCAATCTATACATCCCTGACAGGGCTATCACCGGTAATTGCAAATGAAATCTGTTACCGGGCAGGTGTCGATGGTGGAATGAGTACAGCGGGACTTTCGATGCGGGAGCAGGAATCTTTATATGCTACGTTTGATGCAATGCGCCAGAGCATAAAAGAAGAACAGTTTGCACCGTGTATCGCTTATCAGGGTTATGCACCAAAGGAATTTGCAGCGTGCACATTGACGATGTACGGAGCACAGGAAGAGAACCTTCCAAACAAAGATACCGATGGATTGAAAGCATTTACGTCGATGTCTCCAGTCATTGAAGAATATTATCAGGCGAAAAGTGTAGTGACGCGGATCCGGCAACGGTCTACCGATCTTAGAAAGATCGTCAGTAATGCAATTGAGCGGACGGCAAAAAAATATGATCTGCAGCGGTCACAATTGAAGGATACAGAGAAGCGTGAAAAATACAAAGTGTATGGAGAACTGCTGACCGCATACGGATATTCCTGCAAGCCGGGGGATAAAGAAATCACCTGTGAGAATTACTATGACGGCGAAACCATAACGATTCCTCTTGATCCGGAACAGTCAGCGATGGAAAATGCAAAGCGGTATTTCAACAAATACAACAAGCTGAAGCGTACCTATGAAGCATTGATGGAGCTTACGGTAGAGTCAAAGGAGGAACTTGATTATCTGCTGTCGGTGCAGAATTCTCTGGAGATTGCCAAGACGGAAAATGATCTGCAGGAAATCAAGCAGGAACTTATCGAAAGTGGTTATGTGCGTGGCAGATTTGAACGGAATAAACAGAAGAAGCAGGCAAAAGCAAAGCCACTGCATTATATATCCGGTGACGGCTACCATATGTATGTAGGGAAGAATAATTTCCAGAATGAGGAACTTACTTTCAAGTTCGCAGAGGGAAATGATCTATGGTTTCATGCGAAGCAGATGCCTGGTTCTCATGTGATTGTCAAGACGAATGGTGAGACGGAGATTCCGGACCACACCTATGAGGAAGCAGCAAGGCTTGCGGCATATTACTCAACCGGCAAGGAAGCACCAAAGGTGGAGATTGACTATACGACAAAGAAGAACCTGAAGAAACCGCCGAAAGCAAAACCGGGATTTGTGATTTATCATACAAATTATTCGATGAGTATCGAACCGGATATTCATGGGATTGCAGAAGCTTAAAACGTGAAATTAAACATCAAAACACCTTGATTTTTAAGGGTTCCTATACTATAATAATGTAGATTATCGTTCAGTGATAAAGAGAAACGATAATCTGCATTATTTTTATTTGGAAACAGAAATTAACAGGAGACTATCGTGATAAAGAGTATGACAGGCTTCGGAAGAGGCGAACAGGTAAACGAGGATCGAAAGATCGTCGTAGAGATCAAAGCAGTTAATCACAGATTCTGTGATATGAATGTGAAGCTGCCCAAGAAACTGAATTATTTTGAGACAGATATTCGAAACTGCCTGAAAGAATATATTCAGCGTGGAAAAGTAGATGTATTTATCACATATGAGGATTACACGAAATCCAACGTATGTGTCAAATATAACAAAGACATTGCATCTGAATATATCACATACCTGAACAGTATGGTTGATGATTTCGGATTACAGTCGGATGTGAAGCCGGCAGTGATTGGAAGATTCCCTGAGGTATTTACACTTGAGGAACAGTCTGTGGATGAAAATGAGATCTGGTCGCATTTAGAGGGCGTTGTGCGGGAAGCAGCAGAGAAGTTTGTAGAATCCCGTATTCGTGAGGGTGAGAATCTGAAGAAAGATCTGCTTGCCAAGCTTTCTGCAATGTCAGAAATCGTAGCATATATCGAGGAAAAATCCCCACAGATTATTGAAGACTATAAGACAAGACTGATCGAGAAGGTGGACGAGCTTGCAATCAATACGCAGATTGATGAGCAGCGTATTGCAGCAGAAGTTACAATGTATGCGGACAAGGTTTGCGTGGACGAGGAGGTTGTACGGCTCAGAAGCCATATTGACAGTACAATCAAAATCCTGACCGAGGGTGGTGCAGTCGGCAGAAAGCTGGATTTCATTGTACAGGAGATGAACCGGGAGGCAAATACGATTTTGTCCAAAGCCAATTCCCTGATTATTGCGGACAGAGGGATTGATCTGAAGACAGAGATTGAAAAGGTTCGTGAACAGATACAGAATATAGAGTAGGAGGAACCAGATATATTATGGCAAAGAAAGGTTCTTTGATCGTTATTTCCGGATTCTCCGGCGTTGGAAAAGGTACTGTTGTCAAGAAGATGGTTGCTGAGTATGGTTACAGCCTGTCGGTGTCGGCGACAACACGTGCTCCGCGTGAGGGAGAAGTAGATGGAAGAGAATACTATTTCAAATCCGTAGATGAATTCCGGAATCTGATTGATTATAATGGATTTATCGAGTGGGCACAGTATGTGGAAAATTATTATGGTACCCCAAGAAAATTTGTAGAGGATGAGATGGCGAAAGGTCACGATGTGATTCTGGAAATCGAAGTGCAGGGCGCCATGAATGTCCGGGAACAATATCCGGATGCGATTCTTATATTTATTACAGCACCGAGTGCGAAGGGACTTCGTGAACGTCTGGCAGGACGTGGCACTGAGAGTGAGGAAGTCATCAACAAACGTATGCAGCGGGCGGTAGAGGAATCCGAGGATATGCAGCAATATGACTATATCGTTGTAAACGACGATTTAGATACATGTGTACACAGCGTACACTCGATTATTGTAGGCAGAAAATGTCTGCGTGAAAATAATCTGGAATTTATGGAAGAAATTAAAAATGAGCTGAAAGCTTTATAGGAAGGGAGATATAGACAATGATACATCCATCTTACACAGAGTTAATGGAAGTAATTAACAGCGACGTAGAACCAGGAGAACAGCCGGTTGTTCAGAGCCGTTATTCCGTAGTTATGGCAACTGCAAAGCGAGCAAGACAGATTATTGATGGTGCAGAACCACTGGTAAAGTCTGCAAGTGGAAAACCGCTTTCAACGGCAGTTGAGGAATTGTATAGCGGAAAAGTAAAAATTGTCGGTGATGACGAGTAAAACCCATAAGGGCTTCAAAGGCTGCAGAACAAATGCTGTAGCCTTATTTACTTTTCATGTATATCTTATATGGAGGTAAGATATGAAATTATCAGAAGTATTACAGGGACTTAAATTTGAGGTATTGCAGGGAAGCACCGGTATCTCATTTCACGATATCCGCAATGATTCAAGGAAAGTACAGCCGGGCGATCTGTTTTTCTGTATCTCCGGAGCGGTATCGGATGGACATAAATATGTACAGGATGTAGCCGAAAAAGGAGCTGCGGTTATCGTAGTGGAAAAGCCGGTTGCTGTGCCGGATACGGTCACAGTCATCCGGGTGGAAAATACGCGGTATGCCATGGGTATGATCAGTTCCGCTTTTTATGGAAAGCCTTCTGAAAAGCTGAAGGTAATTGGACTGACCGGAACCAAAGGCAAGACGACAACAACTTATATGATTCGGGAGATGCTGGAGCGATCCGGAATTAAAACCGGACTGATCGGCACCATTGAGATTATGGATGGAAAGCAGCGGATTCCTGCGAACAATACAACACCAGAGTCTATGCTGTTACATAAATATCTGAGAGATATGGTGGATAATGGTTGTCAGGCGGTTGTAATGGAAGTATCCTCCCAGGGACTGATGCTTGATCGAGTGGCAGGTGTATCCTTCGATTATGGTATCTTTACCAATTTGTCGAAAGATCATATCGGACCAAATGAACATGCAAGCTTTGAGGAATATCGTGACTGGAAAGCAAAGCTGTTTACGCTCTGCAAGACAGGCATCTTTAATGTGGATGATGCAAATGCCGGTTATATGATGGAACATGCAACCTGTGAGAAAGTGACCTATGGTGAACAGGCGGATGCCGATTACCGGGCACAGGACGTGGAGTTATACAGAGAAAAAGGTGTGCTTGGAATTCAGTACACTCTGTGTGGAAAACTGGAGGCAAAGATTGTAGTAGATCTGCCGGGAGAGTTTTCTGTCCATAATTCCCTGGCTGCAATCGCTGTTGCAGATCTGTTGCAGGTTTCAGTTGCGGATATTCAGAACATATTGAAAGAAGTGAAGGTGCGCGGACGTGTGGAAATGATCCCGATTTCGGATGCATTTACCCTGATGATCGATTATGCACACAATGCTATGGCACTTGAAAGTCTGCTCACAGCACTGCGTGCATATAATCCAAAACGTCTGATCCCTTTGTTTGGATGTGGAGGAAACCGGTCCAGAGACCGTCGGTTTGAGATGGGTGAGGTATCTGGAACTATGGCGGATTTTACAATTATTACAAGTGATAATCCAAGAGACGAGGAACCGCTTGCGATTATGGACGATATTGAGACAGGCATGAAGAAGACAACGGGTGCATATGTGAAGATTGCAGATCGAAAAGAGGCAATCCGCTATGCAATCCTGCATGCAAAGGAAGGCGACGTGGTTGTGCTTGCAGGAAAAGGACATGAGGATTATCAGGAAATCCATGGAGTAAAGCACCATATGGATGAACGTGAACTGATTTGTGAGATTTTGGAGGAAGAGGATGTCACAGACATATGCGGATATAATAATCGATATTTCGCATAGTGCGATCGACCGGGTGTTTCAGTACCGGATCGGGGAAGCACTGGAATCACAGGTACAGATTGGAAGTCTGGTAACGGTCCCGTTTGGGAAAGGAAACGCACGCCGGCATGGGTATGTGATCGGCATCACAGAGACTCCTTCCTATGAGCCGGACAAGATCAAAGAGATTGTCGAAGTTCCGCAGAAAGGACTGCCGATCGAGGGAAAACTGATTCAGCTTGCCGCATGGATGCGTGAGACGTATGGTACGACAATGAATCAGGCATTGCAGACGGTTATGCCGGTAAAACAGACGGTGCGTAAAACGGCACAGAAGATAGAAGAGACGGTGCTTTCTGATAAAAACTGGGAGTTTGTAACACTGAATGATGCGCAACAGGCGTTGGTGGATGCGTTTGCAGAGAATTATCAGAATGAAGTGCGAAAAACATATCTGCTGCACGGGATAACCGGCAGTGGAAAAACAGAGGTCTACATTCAGTGTATCAAAGAGGTCATACGGGATGGCGGACAGGCTATCGTATTGATTCCGGAAATATCGTTGACGTATCAGACACTCGCACGGTTTCGGAAGCATTTTGGCACGCGGGTTGCCTTTGTGAATTCCAAACAGAGCAAGGGAGAAAAATACGAGCAGTTCCGCAGGGCAAAAGAGGGCGAGGCCGATGTTGTAATCGGACCGAGATCAGCACTGTTCACACCATTTCCGAACCTGAAACTGATAGTGATAGATGAGGAACATGACGCTGCGTTTAAGAGTGATCAGGCACCGAAATATCATGCACGGGATGTTGCAATGAAGCGTGCAGAGCTGGAGGAAGCCAGTGTGATACTTGGCTCAGCGACACCGAGTGTGGAAAGCTATGCACAGGCTGAGACCGGGCACTATGTATTATGGGAATTAAACAGCCGGCCGGATGGCGTGAAAGCACAGCAGATTGAAGTTGTCGATTTACGGGATGAGCTGCGAAAGGGAAACCGAAGCATCATCAGCCGGAATCTGTATGCGAAGATACAGGACCGGCTTGCAAAGAAAGAACAAATGATGCTTTTTATCAACCGGCGTGGATTTAACAGCTTTGTATCGTGCCGGGCATGTGGAGAAGCAATCAAATGTCCAAAATGTGATGTGGCACTGACGTATCATCAACAGACGTTTCAGGCACAAAGACAGCTGGTGTGTCATTATTGTGGGTATTCGATGGCGATGCCGAAACAATGTCCGTCTTGCGGGTCCAATATGATCGCCGGGTTTGGAACAGGAACAGAGAAAGTCGAAGAAGAGATAAAAAAACTGTTTCCCGGGATTAAGACATTGCGTATGGATCGTGACACAACGATGCGGAAAGATGCCGGTGCCCGTATATTGAAGCAGTTTTCGGAAGGAAAGGCAGATATGCTGATCGGAACGCAGATGATCGTGAAGGGGCATGATTACAGCAATGTGACACTGGTCGGTGTAATACTGGCAGATCTTTCCCTGTATGCGAATGATTACCGGGCAGGTGAACGGACATTTGAACTGCTGACACAGGCAGCAGGGCGCGCCGGCCGTGGTGATAAAGAGGGTTCGGTAGTGATCCAGACATATCAGCCGGAGCATTATGCGATTGCGGCGGCTGCGAATCAGGACTACAGGGCATTTTATGATATGGAGATGGCATACCGGCGGATGCTCCGGTATCCGCCGGTCTATGATATGCTGCAGGTTCTGCTGACAGGCGAGTCCAAAGGAAACGTGGAAAGCTATGCAGGTATCCTGAGCCGCGATTTAAAAGAGAAATTAAATACATTACAGTTTACACATACCAGGATCATTGGCCCGGGTGAAGCGGCAATCGGAAAAATCAACGACGAATACCGCTATGTGATTTATATTAAGGCACCGGGGCTTGGCGCAATCACCACGCTGCGTGACTATATTGACACATGCAGCTGCGAGGGTGTGACGATTACAGTAGATGTGAATCCGATGACGGTATGTTAAAACAGGCAATATAGAAAATATGGAGGGCGTTATGGCAATAAGAAAAATACGTTTAGATGGTGATGATGTGTTGAGAAAGGTTTGTAAACCGATTGAGAAGATGACACCACGTTTGCAGACTTTGATTGACGATATGTATGACACGATGTATGAGGCAAATGGTGTGGGATTGGCTGCACCACAGGTTGGTATATTAAAGCGCATCGTCGTGATTGATATTGGAGATGATAATGCCTATACGTTGATCAATCCGAAAATTATCGAGGCGGATGGCGAGCAGACCGGTGAAGAAGGATGCCTGAGTCTGCCTGGATTGCAGGGAACTGTGACAAGACCGAATCATGTCATCTGTGAGGCGTATGATGAGGATATGCAGCTTCGACAGATCGAGGGCGAAGGACTGCTGGCACGTGCCATCTGTCATGAACTGGATCATCTGGATGGAATTTTGTACAAGGACAAGGTGGAGGATGGACTTTACAAAGTAGAGCCTGTTGATCCGGAACAGTAAAAATCCACGTGTGCGAGAGACCAGAACATGGAGGTAGAACATGAGAATCATATATATGGGAACGCCGGAGTTTGCAGCCATTGCGCTTTCGGCAATTGTGAAAGAACATGAGGTGGTGGCGGTTGTGACACAGCCGGACAAACCACAGGGACGAAACCGGAAGCTGGTGCCAACACCGGTCAAGGTGAAAGCACAGGAATATGACATACCAGTCTATCAGCCGGAAAAGGTACGGGAGGCAGAGATGGTAGAGACGCTTCGGTCATACAAGCCGGATGTGATTGTCGTGGCTGCATATGGACAGATTCTGCCGGAAAGCATTTTATCGATTCCGCCATATGGATGTATCAATATCCATGCATCACTGCTTCCGAAATATCGTGGGGCAGCTCCGATTGAACGGGCAATCATTGACGGAGAAACAGTGACAGGTGTCACAACGATGTATATGGAAAAGGGACTGGATACCGGAGATATGATTGACAAGGTCGAGGTCGCTATCACACCGGAGGATACCGGAGCCACATTGCATGACAAGCTGGCTACGGCAGGAGCAGCTTTGATCCTTGAGACACTCACCGGACTTGAAAATCATACAGCAACACGCACAAAGCAGGATGATTCGCTAAGCTGCTATGCATCCATGCTCTCGAAAGAAATGGGAAGAATGGACTTCTCAAAACCGGCAGAAGAACTGGAACGGCTCATCCGGGGACTGAATCCGTGGCCATGTGCATACACAGAGATTGATGGTAAGAATGTAAAGATTTATAAAGCAAAGGTTGTAGCTGTGGATGAGGCATATAAAGCCGAGGTGCAGGCAAAAGCGGAACAGACTCTGACCTTTGCACCGGGAGAGATCGTAGAGACTGCGAAGAAATATTTTGTGATTGCATGTGGAACAGATGCATTGCAGATTCAGAACCTGCAACCGGAGGGCAAAAAGCCGATGGATACGGCTGCCTATCTGAATGGTAATCCGTTAAAGGCAGGAATGACTGTGAATTAGAAAAGGAGAAGCACATGGATACAAGAGACGTGGCACTGACGGTGTTGCTCGATATAGAGACAAATCAGACATTTTCCAATCAGGCACTTGGAAATGCGCTTCGAAAAAATCAGTTTACCGATAAGGTAGAACGCGCCTTTTTATCCAGACTGGTCGAGGGCGTCACCGAGATGAAGCTGCGGTTGGATTATGTGATCGATCAGTATTCCAAAACAAAAGTTAAAAAGTGCAAGCCGGTGATTGCATGCCTGCTTCGGATGGGGTGTTACCAGATCCTGTTTATGGACAGTGTACCGGATTCAGCGGCATGCAACGAATGTGTGAAGCTTGCGAAAAAACATGGCTTTGCTGGACTTTCCGGGTTTGTAAATGGCGTGCTTCGTACGATTGCACGGGAAAAAGAAAAAATCACATATCCAGATCAGAAGAAAGAACCGGCAAAATATTTGTCGGTAATGACAGCGACACCGCTCTGGCTGGTGGAAAAACTGACTGTGCAGTATGGCGCAAAGGATACAGAGACGATTTTGAAGTCTGCATTTACAGAGCGAAAGACAAGCATTCGTTTGAATCGGCAACGGATGGAAGCGAACGGAGAGACGATAGCAGACTATAAAAAAAGGCTGGAAGCAGCCGGAATCACAGTAGAGCATGGTGCATATTATGAGGGTGCATGGCGGTTATCCGGGTATGATTTCGTACATAAGATTCCCGGCTATAAGCAGGGATATTTTACCGTGCAGGATGAAAGCTCTATGTGTGCGGTTGCGGCAGCAGGAATCAGGGCGGATGATTTTGTCTTAGACATCTGTGCAGCACCGGGTGGCAAGACGACAGCGGCAGCAGAATTTGCCCGAAATGGGCATGTGCTGTCCATGGATATTGCGGAGGATAAGCTTGATCTGATCGAAGAAAATGTGGAACGATTAAAGCTTGCCAATGTGGAAATCAATTGCCAGGATGCAACAGAATATATGGCAGAACAGGAAGAAAAAGCAGATGTTGTGATTGCCGATCTGCCTTGTTCCGGACTTGGTATCATGGGACGGAAGAATGATATCAAATACCGGGTGACAGAGGATCAGATCAGGTCACTTGTGGAATTGCAGCATATGATACTGCAAAACGCCTGTCGTTACGTGAAAGCGGATGGAACGCTTTTGTATAGCACCTGTACGATTACAAAAGAAGAAAACATATTGCAGGTGAAGAGGTTCTTAAAGGAACATCCGGAATATATATTAAAAGAACAACGACAGTTCTTACAGGGAATAGATGCCTGTGATGGATTTTATTATGCGGTGTTGTGCAGACAAAGATGAGAACTCTTTGATAATCAGAAAATAAAAGGAGCGGCGTCATATTAAATGGACATTAAATCAATGTACCTTACAGAAATTGAACAGTGGATGAAAGCACATGGACAGCCGGCATTCCGGGCAAAACAGGTGTTTCAGTGGATGCATCAGAAGTATGTGGCATCGACAGAGGATATGTCGAACCTGCCGAAGTCACTGCGTGCACAGATGGACGAAGAAGGCTTTGTGCATATTGAGGCAGAGACGAGTCAGGAATCGAAAGCAGATGGCACAATCAAGTTTTTGTATCGTTTGTCGGATGGACAGATGATCGAAACTGTGTTTATGCGTCATAATTATGGAAATTCGGTCTGCATTTCATCACAGGCTGGCTGCCGGATGGGGTGCAGGTTCTGTGCGTCAACGATTGGTGGTCTGGTACGGAATCTGACTGCGTCAGAGATGCTTGAACAGATCTATGCGACGAGCCGGATCACGGGAGAGCGGATCAGTCATGTAGTTGTGATGGGAACCGGAGAACCCCTGGATAATTATGAGAATCTGATCCGGTTTTTACGGTTGTTGATCGATGAGAATGGATATAACCTGAGTGCCAGAAATATTACGGTATCAAGCTGCGGAATCGTGCCCCGCATCTATGATCTGGCAAAGGAGGATATTCCGATTACCTTTGCCCTGTCGCTGCATGCACCGAGCGATGAGGAACGGAAAGAACTGATGCCGGTTGCACATCAGTACACATTGGCAGAGACATTGGATGCCTGCCGGGAATATTTCCGGCAGACCGGACGAAGGGTGACCTTTGAGTACAGCCTTGTAAAGGGCAAGAATGATACGGCGGAGCAGGCGGGAAAACTGGCAAAGCTTCTTTCTGGCATGAATTGCCATGTAAATCTGATTCCGATCAATCCGGTAGAGGAACGTGATTACGAGCGGAGTGATAGTGATTCAGTTGAAAAATTCAAATCCACTCTTGCAAAATATCATATAAATGCTACAATAAGGAAGAGTATGGGTAGCGATATAGACGCTGCCTGTGGTCAGTTACGAAGGAAATATGCGTTTCATCATCAGGAGGATTCCCATGCATTCTAGTGGAAAGACGGATACCGGGATCAAACGTAATAACAATCAGGACAGTATTTTTTTCAGTGACACTCCGGTCGGTCCACTTCCGAATCTGTACATTGTGGCAGATGGAATGGGCGGACATCGCGCGGGGGACAAAGCATCGAGGATGGCGATTGATATTACAGTGGATTTCATAGAGAAGTCCACAATAGAAAATCCGGTAGCACTGTTAAAGCGGGCAATGTTATTTGTAAACAATGAAATATATAAGGCGGCGTGTGCAGATCCCGATTTAAATGGGATGGGAACGACGATGGTTGCGGCTGTTGCACAGGACGGAAAGCTGTATGTGGCGAATGTCGGTGACAGCAGATTGTATGCAATCGGAGGCGAGATACGCCAGATTACGATGGATCACTCCCTGGTGGAGGAACTGATTCGAAAGGGTGAACTGGAACGGAAAAAAGGACGCAATCATCCGGAGAAAAACATTATCACAAAAGCGATGGGCTCAAGAGATGAGATGATGCCGGACTTTTTTGAGATAGAGATCAGCACGGAAGAAAAATATCTGTTATGCTCAGACGGGTTATCGAACATGGTCGAAGATGACGAAATAAGGGATATTGTTTCCGAGGAAGACGATTTAGACCGGATCACACAGGAGCTTGTGGATCGGGCAAATTACTATGGTGGATCGGATAATATATCCGTGATCATCATATCGGCAGAGTGATGACCGAGTAGAGAACGAATATAGCAGAAAGGGTTGAAATCATGTTAAAACCAGGAATGATATTATGTGATAGATATGAGATTTTGGACGTGGTCGGAGCAGGTGGAATGTCCATCGTATATAAGGCGAGAGACCACAGATTGAACCGGAATGTGGCAATCAAGGTATTGAAGCCGGAGTTTAGCAACGATAAGAATTTTGTGACGAAGTTCCGGATCGAGGCACAGGCTTCAGCAGGACTGACACATCCGAACATTGTAAATGTATATGATGTAGTAGACGATGAAGGAATCTACTGTATCGTGATGGAACTGGTAGAGGGTATCACATTAAAGCAGTATATCGAGCAGAATGGTCGTCTCAACATGGAGACAGCCATCAATTTCTCTATTCAGATTGCATCTGGATTGGAAGCAGCACATGAGAATCATATTATTCACCGTGATATCAAACCACAGAATATTATTGTATCCAAGAATGGAAATATTAAGGTTACAGATTTCGGTATTGCAAAGGCGGCAAGCAGCAATACACTGACTTCCGGTGCGATGGGAAGTGTACATTACATATCACCGGAGCAGGCAAGAGGCGGTTACAGTGATGAGCGTAGCGATATTTATTCACTTGGTATCACAATGTATGAGATGGTAACCGGAAGAGTGCCGTTTGAGGGAGATAACAATGTTTCAGTTGCACTGATGCATATCCAGAATGAAATGATTCCACCGAGGCAGTATTATCCGGATATTTATTCCAGCTTTGAGAAGATTATCCTGAAAGCTACCCAGAAGAAACCGGAACGCAGATATCTGACAGCAAGTGCTTTAATTGCAGATTTGAAGCGCGTACAGAACAATCCGAATATTGATATCGTGGTTGCGCCGACTTCAATTACAAACAGTCCAACACAGGAGTGGACGAAGGAAGACGTACAGGCAATCCGGAACGGAAGTGCAAACCGCGATTTGTATAGCCAGTCGTATGATAATCCACCTGTATCACAGGAGATGGGCGAGATTCGTCCAATTGGCTACAATTCTACACCACAGGCAAACAGTGGCAGAATCAACGAGCTTCTTCAGGAAGACGAGGATGAGTGGGAAGAGGAGTATGAGCCGGAACCACAGCCAAAACGAGGTAATCTGAAGAAGGTTCAGGATTATGATGAAGACGATGAAATCGAAGAGGAAGAGGATCCGGATGATATCGATCCAGGTATCCGGAAAGCAGTGACGATTGCAGGTGTGGCAACGGCAGTGATTATTGCAATTATCATTATCGTCGTACTTGGTAATGTGCTTGGATGGTTTAAATTTGGATCTAAAAAAGACGATAAGAGTAAGATCACAACGGAGCAGGTACAGTCAATCGCGATGATCAGTGTAACCGGAGTTTCCGAAGATGCTGCATTGAAGATGCTTTCTGATGCAGGTTTTACAAATGTTAAGACAGAGCATGTGGAAGATGAAAAGACACAGGAAGGTTATGTTTTTGATCAGAGCGTTCAGGAGGGACAAACAATCCCTGTAGACCAGGAGATTGTTCTGAAAGTTAGTGCCGGTGCAGAAGAAGTAGATGTACCGGAAGTAACAAATTATGAAGATGCACAGGCTGTAACACTTTTGCAGGAGGCCGGGTTTGAAGTCAGCCATGCATACGATTACAGCGATGATGTAGAGAAAGATAAAGTTATTAAGACAGAACCGGCTGGTGGAACCAAAGCAGCGAAGGGTTCTAAGGTTATTGTGACAGTCAGCAACGGTTCTGAGAAGAAAGAAGTGGAGGTTCCAAATTTAGGCGGACTTACAGAGGCTCAGGCAAGAGATTCCCTGACCAGTAAGAAGCTTAATGCTGGAAATGTGACGCATGAAAATAGTGACAGCGTAGCAGCAGGTATGGTTATCAGTCAGAATCCAGCCAGAGGGACGACCGTCACAGAGGGCGACAGTGTTGATTTTGTAATCAGTGACGGACCGAAAGCAAAGACATATACAGCTAGTATATCGGGAACAATTGCCAGAACAGATGATGTCAGTGTGCCTGATGGAACGGCGGTTACAGTGCAAGTTCAATTTAATGGTCAAATAGTTTTTTCAAAGGATATTACAATTAACCCAGGTGCTACTTATGATGTATCAGCGACTGTTCCAGGATTAAGTTCCACAGGAGGAAGCGCAAACTTTGTAATTGTAGATGCGAGTGGAAATAATGTAACTGCGGCATTTTCGGGAACAACGCCAGAGGTTTCTTATTCGGAAGAATAGAAGAGTATAGGAAAGTCTATGCAGGGAAAGATTATGAAAGGTGTGGGTGGATTTTATTATATCCACCCACATAATACTGTAAATACTATATATGAGTGTAAAGCAAAGGGTGCTTTCCGAAACCAGAAGATCAAGCCGGCAGTGGGCGATGATGTGGAGATTGAGATTATCAGTGAGCAGGATAAGACGGGAAATATCGTAGAGATTCTGCCACGGGAGAATCTACTGATCCGACCGGCGGTGGCAAACGTCGATCAGGCAGTGATCGTATTCGCTCTCGCAGATCCAAAACCGAATTATAATCTGTTGGACCGGTTTCTGATCATGATGGAACAGCAGGGTGTTGACACACGGATCTGCTTTAACAAATTCGATTTGGTCAGTGAACAGGAGGCACAGGAAATCTGTGATATTTATTCAGGTGCAGGATATCGGGTATTTCTTACAGTTGCGAAGAAAAAGATTGGAATCGAAGCGTTCCGGGAAGCAATCCGGGGTAAGACAAGTGTCTTCGCGGGACCTTCTGGTGTTGGAAAATCATCGATGTTAAATGCATTGCATCCGCAGGCACAGGTGCAGACCGGAGCCGTGAGCGAGAAGATCCGGAGAGGAAAGCATACAACCAGACATTCAGAGCTGATTTATATTGAAGAAGACACGTATATCATGGATACACCGGGATTCAGTTCTCTTGTGATCGAAGATATAGAGCCGGAAGATCTGAAAGAATATTTTCGGGAATTTGAAAGTTATAACGGTCGTTGCAAGTTTAACGGCTGTGTGCATATACATGAGCCGGAGTGCTTAGTGAAGGAAGCGTTACAGGCGGGAACAATCTCGAAGCTTCGCTATGACAATTATGTACAGTTATATGAGGAATTAAAAAATAAAAGGAGATGGTAGGTATGAATATTCTTTCACCGTCATTGTTATCAATTGATTTTAACCACATTGAACGAAATGCAAAGGTATTGGATGAGGCAGGCGTGAAATGGTTTCATCTGGATGTTATGGATGGTACATTTGTGCGGAATATCTCCTTTGGACCACCGGTCATTAAATGTATCCGGAAGATTACAAAAAGCTATTTCGATGTGCATCTGATGATCAATGAACCGATTCGTTATATTGATGCATTTGCAGATGCAGGAGCGGATATGCTTACGGTGCATTATGAAGCATGTAAGGATTTGCAGGAGACGATCGATGCAGTAAAAGCAGCAGGAATGAAGGTTGGAATCGCAGTGAATCCAGAGACACCGGTACATTGGTTAGAGTATTACATCAATCAGGTGGATATGGTGCTGATCATGAGTGTGAATCCAGGCTTTGGCGGGCAGAAGTTTATGCCGATCGCCCTTACGAAGCTGCAGGAGGTAAAGGCGCTGGCAGAGGAGCGGAATCCAGAACTTCTGATTGAGGTTGATGGTGGAATTACCGTTGATAATGTACAGGATGTACTGGATGCTGGCGCGAATGTTGTAGTTGCTGGTTCAGCTGTATTTAAGGGTGACAAGAAAGCAAATATTGCAGCCTTTATGGAGAAACTGAACGCATAGACAGAATGTAAAAATGAAATCTGAAAGCAAATATTGTCTTATTGTCACAGGCGGTTCTGCAGACAAAGCTTTGGTTGCTGCCGTTTATGAGGGCGCATATGGATATCCGGTTCATCCATATGTGATCGGTGTGGATAAGGGACTGGAAGTATTAGAACAATTGGATATCGAACCGGATCTGATAATTGGAGATTTTGATTCCGCAAACGACGGCATCAGAGCGAAATATGTGACAAGCCCTGATGCCGTTGTGCATGAAAAGTGTGTTGTACTGAATCCGGAAAAAGATTTCACGGATACACATGTTGCAGTATTAGAGGCAGCAAAACGTGGATTTGTACGTGCATTGTTGCTTGGCGCAACTGGCACAAGAATCGATCACACATTGGGAAATCTCGGATTGCTTTTTACGTGTGAGCAGGCGGGAATCCATGCAGAGATCTTAGATCTGCATAACCGTATATCTCTGATAGAAAAAGAAAAGATAGTTCGTGCAGAAAGTCTGTATGGACCTTATATATCTTTACTGCCCTTTTCCGAATGCGTGAAGGGCATTACCCTCAAAGGTTTTAAATATAATGCACATGACCTGTCAATCCGAAAGGGAGAGACGATAGGACTTAGCAATGAATTAAGAGAGGAGGAAGGTCACATAACGATTGGAGATGGGTACCTGTTTCTTATGGAGACCAAAGATTAAATGTCAACATGGGTAATACTTGCATTTGTAATTTACATGATTTTCATGCTGGGAATTGGTGTTATTACAGCGAGAAAAAACAAAAGCTCGGATGATTACTTCTTAGGAGGTAGAAACTTAGGAGGGTGGGTAACCGCACTCTCTGCTCAGGCATCTGACATGAGTGGATGGATGCTGATGGGACTTCCTGGCTGTGTCTATGCATTTGGCGCAAATCAGGCATGGATTGCAATCGGCCTTTTGATTGGTACAATTCTAAACTGGGTGATTGTCGCAGGCCGTCTGCGCCGGTATACAATCAAGGCGGGCAACGCAATGACGATTCCGGAGTATCTGAGCAATCGTTTCCGCGATAAGCATAATATCCTGATTACGATTTCTGCAATCGTTATTGTAGTTTTCTTTGTGGTATATTCTGCATCTGCGTTTGCATCCGGAGGAAAATTGTTTGCTTCTATCACGAAGATGAATTATCATCAGGCATTGATTGTGGGCGCGGTCGTTATTTTGATCTATACGTTCCTTGGTGGATTCCTTGCTGTGTGTACAACGGACTTTGTACAGGGTATGATGATGCTCGTTGGTGTACTGGCAGTTCCGATTCTGGTTGTGATCGTACTTGGAACCGGAAATATCGTACCGAATCTTGTGAATTCCGGTCTGGATGTTGACGCGAAGGACTATCTGAATATCTTTATGCAGGATGGTAAGCCAATCTCCGGTATCAGCATTGCATCCCAGCTTGCATGGGGACTTGGCTATTGCGGAATGCCACATATTCTTGTGCGATTCATGGCAGTCCGCGATGAGAAGGAGCTTGCGAAGTCCAAGAAGGTCGCCATCGTCTGGGTACTGATCTCACTTGTACTTGCCTGTGTGATTGGTGTACTTGGACGTGCATACCTGTATCCGATGGTACTTTCAAACAAGGGTGCCCAATATGAGAACGTCTATATCGAGATGATCAAGAAGCTTTTTATGTCGGATTATTCACTGCCGTTTATTGGTGGTCTGTTGCTGTGCGGTATTTTGGCTGCAATCATGTCAACTGCGGATTCCCAGCTGCTTGTTTCTTCATCCGCTGTGGCAAACGATCTGTTCAAGGGTGTGTTCTTCAAGAAATTGAAAGATAAGCAGGTATTGTTCATTGCAAGAGCAACGGTATTTGTTGTTGCAATCATTGCAATCGTGATAGCATGGAATCCAAACTCTTCCATCATGAATCTGGTCAGCGATGCGTGGGCAGGACTTGGAAGTGCATTTGGCCCGGCAATTCTGATGTCGCTTTACTGGAAACGTATGAATCTGGCAGGCGCAGCAGCAGGTATGGCGAGTGGCGGACTCACTGTTATTATCTGGGATTATATTAAATGTTGTACATTAGATGGTGTGCGTGTGACACCGGCAGCCTATACGGGCGTATATTCCCTGCTGGTTGGATTTATCGTAAGCCTTGTATTCATCGTTGTTGTATCCCTTGCAACACCAAAGGTAAGCGATGAGATCATGCAGGAATTTGAAGATGTAAAGAATGGAAATATTGAAGCATAAATAAACAAAAAGAAAATGCCGGATGCGAGCCGGCATTTTCTTTTTGTATCTTAAAAAAGAGAGGATTTATGAAAAAACTATGGT
>ERZ1034626.46-NODE-46-length-71350-cov-12.032218_pt1 | contig 71350 bp, 98 predicted proteins | sample MGYA00520652_ERZ1034626 | MGnify/ENA primary metagenome ERZ1034626 (study PRJEB33766, sample SAMN09781765) | gut metagenome | biome: gut microbiome | host: Homo sapiens | place: Madagascar | study: EMG produced TPA metagenomics assembly of the PRJNA485056 data set... | reverse complement strand
TGAAGAACGCCGCCGCGATCTGCTGCCCCTCTGTAAAGCTCCCCGGCTTCGCGCCCAGAACAAACTTGCACCAGTTATAAACCTCGTCAACGCCGTACTGCTTCGCCCTCAGATTGAGGGCTTTCAGGGCCTTTTGAACTTCATTGAAAAGCGCACTCTTCTCCGCATATCCAGTGCTCATCTCAATACCTCACTCCGATGTAGTCCAGCACCCGCGCATAACCGAGGCCGTCTTTCGTGGGCTTCCACAGCCCATCCGTGTCGAACGCACCACCGCCGATGCAGAACTGGTAGTGCTTCGGGTGCGTCAGTTTCATGCGTTCAAAGCGGTTGACGCCCTTTTCGAGGTGCGCACCGAACGCGCAAAACATACATCCCGTCCTCTGGCATCCCGTGCAGTGCAGATTGCAGTCGATCAGCGTCGCGCCGTAGTCGTTCTCGCCGTCGCTGGCTACGATGTCGCCGTACACGCTGGCGTAGGGTAGGTTGCGCTCCACGATAAACCGCAGCACATCCTGCTCCGTCCAGAAACTCATGGGCTTAGATAAGGGACGCTTTCCTTCAAAGGCGTTGCAGCCAGTTTCGCGCCATTTTTGCATCCGCAAAAGACTTTCCTCCGCCATTGTTGCCGTCGTGGGCTTGACATCCGCTCGGTGCTCATAGCTCTTTGATGGAGACTTTTTCATAATTCCACAACACTTGTCTGATATGAGGAATGGAGCCGAAAGCAAATACTCCCACTTTTCACAGTTGTACATACTCTTTTCCCCATCGGCGCGTAAGACTTCCCCACGCAATAGCTTCATACTTCGGCTCTCCGGTGATCGCCGCGCTGTTTCTATCCGGTGCGCCACATCTTTTCCTATGACGCTATACCCGTACTTCGTCACCACCTGCCGAATGTTCATCTTCGGGCGTAGACGGTGAAGGTTTACGGTCACGCGGGGAAACTCCCTCCGCAGCCAGTCGGCGTACTCATTGACAAACTTCTGTATCTCCGGGTACTCCAACCCAGTGTTCACAAACACCAAACCCAGTTCCCACGGCGGAGTCCTGAAGCTCGCAAGATACCGCGCCGCCAGATACGCCAGCACTGTGCTGTCCTTCCCGCCGGAGAAACTGACGTAGCACTGTCCGCCCCATGCGGTGTACCACTCGTCCAACTTTTCGTAGGTCAGTATCTCCTTGTCCTGCACGTCCAGCGCCATCAGTTTCCTTGCCGCCTCATTCGTCAGCGGCTGGTTTATCCGTCCCATGTGTCTCGTTCCCACTCCCATCACAGGCAGAACTGTAGATAGTCCTGCAAAGTCTTTTTCGCACGGTTCACGCTCCAGCTGACCGTGCTCTTATTTACGTCGTGCACCGCCGCGATCTCCGTCACGCTCATGCCGCCATCGTACATCTCGCTCAGGTATACCCACTGATCGTCCGTCAGTTTCTGCGCCGCTTTCGGGAAATGCCGCCGCAGACGAAGCAGCGCACCAAGGTTTGCGTCCCTGTCCAGCAGCATTTCATCCACCCTGCCGCCCAGCACTTCGTCCAGTAGCACGTCCGTCGCCACATCTCCCATCCTCCGCATAGTCATTGAAATCACCTTCACTTATACCTCGTCACCCCAGCAGTCCCAGCCGTCCACCTGTTGTCTGGCAAACAACTCGATGCGGGGTATATCTCCCATCAGTTCCACGATCCGGTCTCTCACCTCATCCGGCTTTCTGCTGTGCTCCCGCACGTGGTTCAGCACCACGCTGTGTACGCCCTTGTTCACGCGCTTCGGCTTGCCCCTTGTCGCCAGCAGGCACAGCTCTGCGTTGGCCCGGGTCCAGAAACCCAGACCCCAAAACAGCCCGTCCGACTTCCTGTTCTGCTTTACCCATGTAAACGCACAGGTCTTATAGGTAAAGCCCCACTTACGGATCAGCTCCAAGCCTTCCTCCAAACAAGGCATAGTCACCCACAGAAACAGTACGCAGTCCTCCGCCGCTATGCCCTGCACCGGCAGCGCCTGTATGTCCTCTTTTCTCATGCAGCGGTAATGCGCTTCCGCAGACTTCTTCTCTTTGCCCTTTGCACTGTACGTCTTAAACGTCCACGGAGGATCCGCGTAAATCACGCTGTACTTCTTATCAGTCCCGAAAATGTCTACCACCATATCCAAAGCACTCCCTCGATCTAACTTGCCGGCCACTTGCTCCCGGCCCTTTGGCAACCGGTAGTCTAATCGCCGTGTCAAGGGAAGCAGAAAAACTTTTTCGCCCCCATATAACATCCGTGTCAACACCATGCCGCCACCATCGCACCACCGCCGCACAAAGGCCGTACCTTCCCCTCACATATATGGCGCTTGCGCCCGCCGAAATTTTTATTTTTCGACCTCGGCCTTTTGACCGTTTCGTTTTTTTCGACCCGGTTTCAAAACCACCCCCCCCTACCCCTAACTTGCCGGTAACTTGCTTGAGAAACGCGGATTGGTGTGCCGGAGTGGGGAACATGGAGGCGGGGGGGAGAGTTGCGTAGCATGGAGAAAAGGCTTTGCCCTTCCGGTTTGTAAACCTCCCCCGGGTTGTCGTCCTGGTGGTGGTCAGGTGCTGCCGGTGGTGGCCATTTCCGCCGGATTTTGCAAGGAATACGCCCGCCGCCGGGGTGCATCCCTTTACATATTGTTCTAATATGTAAACAAATGTTACGATTTTTGCAAGTTCTCTTTCATTTCGTCAGCTTTCGGCTTCTGATTTGACGATTTCCGCCGGTTTTGGCTGTCCTCGGCCTGCGCCTGCTGCCGTCTGCTGGATGGTCGCGGCATGGGGCCCGGGGATCGCCGCCGCTGCTGGTCGCCGTCTGTCCGCTGTTCAGCCCGGAACATAGGCCGCCGGGCGACTCTCCTTCCCTCCCCTCGCCGCCGCTCTTTTCTTCCGGTCAGTGCTTGCCGCTGGTGGTCTCCGTCCTTCTCCGTTGTTCTCCTGCTGCGGGTGTCCCGCTGGGGTTTTTGGTGCTCGTCTCTGCTCTGCTGGGGGTGGTTGTATATGATACTGTTTTATACTGTTTTCAACCGCGCCCGGAATTAACGCGCGCGCACGCGTGAGGGGCTGCCGCTGCTCTTTCCCGTTTCTTTGCCCTCTGTGGGGCTGCTGGCGGCGTTTTTCTTTGGGGGCCGGTGTCGGGGCATTCCTTCGACGTTCGGAAAGCGTGGCGGGGTGTTTCTGTCCGTTTTCTATATTTCCGCGGGCATTGTCAAAAATCTACACGGGCACAAAATTAGCACCGCTGGGGCGGTTTTGGTTCCGTCCTGGCGGTGCTGGTTTGGGCTTCTTCGGTTGTCTGTTCATGGCTGGCCGCTGGGTCAGGCGGTGACGATCTCGGCGGGGCGGGGGCTTCCGTGGAAGTCTCCGGCCCACGCCTGATATATGCCGCCTTTGGCGCTTACAGCTGTTACCCATCCGGCCACATTGGCGGCGACGCGGCACGGGACGCGAGGCCAGCGCTTGCCCACGTCAAGCCAGATTTGCAGGCCGTCCGCCGCTGCGGCTCTGATCTCCGCGGCGGTGTATAGCCGCGCTTTGCCCTCTGGGGCGATGTTGTACAGGGTTTCCGGGCTGGTGGTGTTGTTGGTCGTCATGGCGTCTTGTCTCCTTCCTGCGCCCTGCTGGGCGCGTCCGTGGTTAGTCCTGGGCGTTGTCCTGCTGCGCGTGGTAGCGGTCCCGCATGGCGTACAGGCGGCGGGAAATGGTGGACCGGTCAACCATCAGGGCGGCGGCTATCTCCGCCGTAGTGTACCCGCGGGCGGTCATGGTCAGCGCTACGCGGTCCACCTGGTCGCGGGCGACGCTCTCCACACTCTCACGCAGGAGCGCGGCGGCCTCCGGGCTGGGTGCTATCGCGTCGCAGTCCGTCCCGGCCTCGGTGTCGATCTGCCAGCGCTCGGCGCCGTCGTCGTCGATCGTCGCGGATATGGCGCGGGCGTGTCTCTGCTCGGCTCTGCTTATGCTGTGCGCGGCCTGGGCCGCTGCCCGGTACAGGATCACCGCCAGCGGCGCGGGCGCGTCCTGGGCCTCGTTACGATCCAGCGCGGCGGCCATCCGAGTCCAGGCGTCGGCGGCTACGGTCTGCGCGTCGTCCTCGGTCTCAATCCACGCGGCGCCGGTCTGGTTGCGGGCCTCTGCCTTCCGGCGCACGGTCCAGGCCATCGCCACAAGCGCGTTATACTGTTGTTCCCCGCTCATGCTCTCCCACTCGGCGCGGGCGGTCTTGGTGTTCTCGTTCATTGTCTGTCGTCCTCCTTGTAAATAGTAGTTATGGGGCGGGGCTGATACGCTCAACCCCTCCGGAAGCGTCAGGCGGCTACCCTTCCACCGTTTCCACGGTCAGCCGGACCGCCTCGAAATCTGTAATCAGACCGCGGGCGCAGCTCTCTAAAATCGTTTGCAGTTTCCCGGCCTTCCTGACGTTCTCCGCGGTTCCGTAGCGCTTCCAGACTTCCAGCAGCTGCCGCCGTTCCGCCGTGATAAATTCCTTGGTATAGCGTTTCATTCTCTCCACCTCCTTAAAAGCTGGGCTGCAGCCGGATTTCCCACGTCCCGCAGATGTCGCCCGCGGCGTTCTTCCGGGCCTTCTTCAATGCCTTGTCGATCGCCGCCGCCTTGCTGGGTGCGCTCACGGTAAACGCCTGGTGCTTGCCGCCATTGTCCACGCAGTGAAAAGAGAATTTGTAATTTGTCATGTTGTCAACCTCCAAAATAAATATTTATTGAATGTTTCTACTTGATAGTATAAAGGAGTTGCTTTCAATTTGCAACTGTCACTTTCAACAAATTATTTCAATCGGAAATGTGCAACTTGACAAATTAAACAAATCGTTGTAAGCTATGCACAAAAAGCGGCTTTGCCGGTAGACTATAAGCAGGCCGCCCGGAAAGAGGTGATCAAAATGCAGATTTCAAAACTTGTGCGGCGTCTCCTGCTGGAGTACAATATCAGCGGGAGCGAATTAGCGCGGCGCATGGGCACCACCCCGCAGAACATCAACCAAAAAATCAACAATGATAATTGGTATGTTTCATCCCTGGCCGACATCGCCGCCGCCCTGGGCTGTGGCTTCTCCGTGTCCTTCCACCTGCCGGACGGCCAGACGATGACCGCGGAACAGCCCGCCCCGGCGGAACAGTCGGAGCAGAACACCCCCACCACCTGAACAGCAGCCCCGGAAAAATGAGGGGTAAAACACGAACAGCGCCCCCGGAGATTTTCCGGGAGCGCTTTTTTCATGCCCGAAACCGGGCGGAAAGGAAAACGCCATGCAAGAGAAAATCGAAATCCGGGGACGTTTCACCCCCTGGCACGAGGCCACAAAGGAGCAGGCCGCCCAGCTTGTCCGCCACCATCTGCACAATCTGCCCGCCGTCCCGGAGGCCCAGCGCCCCCCATACATCGAGGCGCATTTCCTGCGCGGCGCGACCTGTGCGGACGTGCTGCCGGAGCTAAACACCAAGAACGCCGCCCCCGGCGAGTATTTCGCCCACTCCGGCGCCGTTGTCTGCTGTCTGCGCCCCTACGCCCTCACAGAAGAACAGGCCAACGAAAACAGCCTTTTATATCTGGACCGCTGCGAGTTTCGCACGGTCGAAACCGGCCTATATTGCGATACCGTTTTACTGGGCAGCCGCAAAATGACTACTTGCGAAAACTGGAAAATCTACAGGAAGGAGGCCGCCGCCCTATGATCGTCTTTTCCTACATCGTCACCGCCACCGGCGCCGCCACCCTGGCGGCGCTTTTTGTTCGCCTGCTGGACCGGATCGACCAGCCCCGCAAACGCTGACGCGAGAAAAAGCGGCAGCCGCACGGCCACCGCTTTTTTCAAAAACTTTTTCAAATCCTCTGCATTTTTCTGTTGACTTTGTTGTAGTGTTGTAGTAATATTATAGGCAGAAAGGAGGGCAGCATGGCAACATCGAAAAATTCAAAGGCGTTGAATATCCTGATACCGATTGCGCTTTATGATAAACTGAAAGAGGACGCAGAAAAGAAAAATATTTCTTTGGCCTCTGTTGTCAAAATCGCGTGTTCTCAGTATCTCGAAAATCAACAGAAATAAAAACTTCCCCATACCCGAACGCAACTTGCCGGAAGCACGGGTACAGGGAAGCCACCAACCCCTTTCGGGGAGGTCGTAAATATTCTACTACGATCCCCCGGAAAGGTCAAGAGCCGTTCCGGGGGATTTTTGCACACTTTTTCGGAAATCCACCCCGAAGCTTCCCTTGACACGGGCGCAAGACTGTAAGAGTCGCCATCTTTACAAGAAAACGGAGGATTTGAAAAAGTGACAAATAATTTTGAACAGCTCATACCCGCCAACACCGCCAGCCCTGACCGTATCACGGTATCGGCCCGCGACCTGCACGCCGCCCTTGAGGTGGAAACCCGCTTTAATGATTGGTTTTTGCGTATGTGCGAATACGGCTTTGAAGAGGGAAAAGACTATTGCTCATTTTTGAGTAATAGGGCCGACGGACTCCCCGGCAAGCCCCGGAAGGATGCAGAAATCACCATCGAAATGGCGAAAGAAATTTGTATGCTCCAGCGCAGCGAAAAGGGCAAGCAGGCGCGGCAATACTTCATTCAGCTTGAAAAGGATTGGAACAGCCCCGAAAAAATCATGTCCCGCGCTCTCCAAATCGCCAACGACCAAATTAGAAGCCTGACGGCACGAGTCGAGGCCGACGCCCCCGCCGTGTACTTTGCGAACGCCATCACCGGCAGCGAGACAAATATACTTGTCCGCGACCTTGCAAAACTATTGAAGCAAAACGGCGTGGACACCGGCGAACGCCGCTTGTATGAACTGCTCCGAAATGACGGTTTTCTCATCAAGGGCGGCAGTGATTACAATATGCCGACACAAAGAGCCATGGAAATGGGACTGTTCTTCGTCAAGGAAACGCCCCGCATTTCCAAAGAGGGCAGCGTGATTGACCGCACAACGAAGATCACGCCCAAAGGTCAGAAATATTTTCTGAACAGGTACGCGGCGGCCACGCTTGAGCCGTCCAAGGCATAACGCGAGGGAGGGCGAGAACATGAGCGAGAAACAGGCGCGGGAACTGCTGGGCGGTCTTACATACGAGGACAAATTAAAACTTTACGAGTTTATACAGGCGATACGCGCACAGCGGGGCTAAAATCCCCGCCGCCTCTGGGGAGTTGGGCGCACCAGCTCCACCCCATCGAGAAAAGTAAATTCGTTCCCTTGACACGGGGAACAGACTACACAACAGGAGGAACACAAAATGAACACCAACAAAACCGAATCCATCCGCTTTTTCTGGAACGGCATCAAGGTAAACGGCGGGAAGCTGATCCGCTGCTTCTACTTTACCGACAGCAAAAGCGACAGCGTGACAATCAGCGCCCGCGATTATGACCACCTCCCCCGCGACCTGTTCACCATCAAGAACGAAACCGACCTTTACACCGACTATTTCGACAGCGACAGCGCCACCCTGACCCCGGCGCACCCCCTCTACAAGTACGCCCGCGCCGCCGCGCTCAAATCCGCCATGCGCGGCGAGCCTGAGTATATCGCCAAACTGGAACAGGATGAGCAGGACGCCAAGCAGCCGGGCCGCTACCACTGGCGCAAGCCGGAGGACATCCGCGCCGAGATCGACCGGCGGCAGGCACAGCTTGACCGCAACGCCGCCGAGCTGGCCACCCTGCCCAAAGGCCACCCCACCGCCGCCGACGTGGAAGCCGTCCACGAGATGAACACCGCCGCCGAGTCGGCGCGGCTGGCGCGTGAACACGCCGAACAGCTGGAACGCCGGGAAAAGGCCATCCGTACCCGCAACGAAAACCGCGCTTTCATCGAACAGACCGCCGCCGCACACCCCATCAAGGACGGCGCCCCGGTCGTCACCGTGGAATGGAGCGAAAACGGCGCTTTTGATGATAATATGAAATTCTCCGTCGCCGCCGCCGAGATCATTTTCAAGACGCTGGACGAGCAAAACCATAACGACCAGGAACGCGGCTATGACAAAACCAAATTTTCCATAGAGTACACCGACGCCGACGGCGAGCCGAGCACCTACGAGGGCCGCTATGACCTGGGCGACAACGACGGCGGACTCATCGCCCACATTCGCAGCTTTGGCGCGTTCCTGCGCGACAAGGGCAACTTTGGCAACGGCAAGCCCACCGACGAGGACAAGGAGGCCAGCGCGGCCATCGTCACCGTGGCCGACCTACTGGAGCAGTACACCGAGGGCGGGCGTGTGGTCTCTGTCATGCCTGCGCCCTGGCTGGAAGAATACCAACGCCGCAAGGCTGAACAGGCACAGCAGGAGCAGGAGCAGGCCCGCCAGGACTTCGCCGACATTCTGGAATCGGTGCAAATGCTCACCGATGAACAGCTTGAACGCGCCGTTTTCGCCATCAGTCCCACCGATAAAGAGAAAATCGACGTGGCCCGCTTCTTCCTTCAGGAGTTGAGCCGCCGCGACGAGGCAAACGCCCTGGCGGTGTTCCGTCGCTGGAAGCGCGGCGAGTCTCCCGAACAGCCCGACTAAAAAATCCACATCCCCACCACGAACAGCCCGCCCCGGAGGTCACGAGGGCAGAAAGGAAACAAAATGAACGACCGCACCGCCGCCACCGCCGCCCGCTTCGGCATCTCTGAACAGTGCGCCGCCCTGCAGCGCGACCTGCTGACCCTCCCCGGCGCCGTCAAGGTGGAATTTGATCTCGATGGATTTTATGACCACATGGAGCAGGTGATCCTGCTTGTGAAATTCGACGTCGAGTACAGAAACTATTTCCGCGACCTTCGCGCCCTGCGCCAGGGCGTGATCGACACCGCCGCCCGCCACGGCCTGACCCGCACCCCGGACACCATCGAGAACTACGGCGAACACCTGTATTTCGTCTTTCACCACGACAGCACATGGGAACACCCCGAGACTGAACAGCCCGACTAAACCACTACAGCAAGGAGGAAACCGCATGAACACCGAACGCAAAAACTGGATTTGCACCGATCCCGACTGTGCCCAATACCGCCGCCAGGCGCCGGAACACGGCCACAACGTTTTTGAGCTGGCACAGGTAAACCAATACGGCGCCGGCCTGTTCCGCGTCGCCCACGGTTTTGTCTATCTCGACAACGACTTAGACGGGCACGAGCGCGACTTGCTGTGCGAGCTGTACGACTGGGACGCGGAGATCATCAACAGCCCCGACTTCAACGCGATTTTGGCCGAGACGGTTTTCGAGACGTCCGCCACCGAGTACGACACCGACGCAGAATTTCCCACCTATACGGATGCCGCTCAGGCATTAGGCCGACTCATAGGCGTTGACGTTTCCGCCATCATCTGAACAACGAAAGGAGAAATCACCATGCCTACCATCAAGTATCCCATCCCGGAGGCGGCTGCCGCCCGCACCCACTGCGCCGCCATCGCCGCCAATGCCGCCGTTTTGAAAGACGTTATCACCGGCGACCCCACCAGCGACACCGCTACCAACGCCATTTCCGCCATCCGCCACAGCCTGGACGAGCTGGAAGCCTACGCCGAACAGCGCCGCCAGGAAAACAGCGAACAGCGCGACGATACCCCCTATAAGCACGTCTATTTCCGCCTAAACTCCGGTTATGTATGGGGCAAGGGAATGGACCAGGACAAGACCGAGAATTTCTACAGCGACATTCTGGGCCTGTTCGCCGCCGAGGGCTGGACCATCACCGAGCCGTACCGGAACGGCAGCGGCGCCACCGTCGCCAATGGGAACAGCTCCCTTTATATCCACCCGCAGGAGGTCAGCGGCTATGTCACCGAGGAATTGATCCCCGCCGTTTCCGCCGCGCTGGAACACGGCTGCACCTTCCAGCACTACGCCACCGACATCTACGAGACCGCCTACAACTGGACGGCGCAGCAGTACCGTGGCTATCTGAACAGCAAGCGCGGCGACATCAACGCCGCCCTGCTGGAAGCGTTCAAAACGCCTCGTCGCAACCTCTATAAATTCGACTACAACGCCCTGCCCGTGGTCATCAGCAAATTCCACGTCCAACGCCTGGACGGCCAGAACGGCCATTGCACCGGCGACATCACCGAGCAGGTGATCCGCGAAATGTTCACCGCCCTTGTGAACACCGGCAAGATCGACCAGGGCGAGACCAAGAACGGCACCGCCTACCGCACCGCACCCCGGCGGCGCACCTGACGAAGAAAGGAGCCACCCATGCCTACACGGATCAAGACCCGCACCGCGGCCACGGAGCAGGAGCGCCAGCAGCTTCTCTCCGCCGCTGCCGCCCTCCGCACCGCCGCGCCGTACCTAAACGCCGAACAGCGAAAGCGCGTCTGTCAGGCGGCGAACAACTGTATTGAACAGCACCGCCGCACCATCCACACCGCCGAGCTGGCCGCGCTCATCGCCCAGCGCGACGCCCTTACCGCCTGAACACCAAACCAAAAATCTACAAGGAGGCCACCGCCCATGTTTACCTACGCCACCAAGAAAAACCGTTATAGAGATGAACACATCGCCGTTTCCACCCACGGTGCCGAGATCGCCACCATTAAGGCCAGTTCTTACTACGGAAACACGGAATATATTGTCAGCGCCACCATCGGAGGCGATGACCGCGGCGAATACCTGGGCCGCGCTTCCACCATCGCGGGAGCGAAAAAGGAGATCCGCGACTGGTACAGCAAACACAGCGCCGCCGTGACCACCGCCGCAGCGAACAGCCGCGCCGCCGATCTCCGCCGCCTGCCGTCCTTCGACAACAGCGGCTTTTACCCCACGCCCTCCAAGCTGGCGGGGAAAATGCTCTCCTGCGTGGACTGGAAAAATGTTTTTTCTATCCTCGAACCCTCCGCCGGTAAAGGCGACCTTGCCGATGCCGTTTTCGCTTTCGCCCGCAACTACAGGAACAGCCGCCGCATCTCATTCAACGAGAACGACACCTACATAGACTGTATCGAGCGCGACAGCGACCTTGCTGCCCTCCTGCGCGGCAAGGGGCTTCATGTGGTCCACGACGATTTTCTCACCTTCCGCAGTTTTAAGCAGTACGACCTCTGTATTATGAATCCGCCCTTTGACAACGGCGACGAACACCTGTTGAAAGCCCTTTCCCTCATGGAGCGCGGCGGTCAGATCGTTTGCCTGCTGAACGCGGAAACCATCCGCAATCCTTACACCAACCGGAGAAAAGTGCTTGTGCAGAATCTGCACGAACACAACGCCCGCATTGAGTTTATCGAAAACGCCTTCCGCCATGCCCAGCGCCCCACCGACGTGGAGATCGCGCTGGTCTATGTGAACATACCGAAAAAGGAGATCCCCAGCGACATCCTGTCCTCCCTCCACCGCGCCCACGAAAAGAGCGCCCCCAACGCCGAGCAGGCCACCGACTTGGCCTCCGCCGACTGGCTGCAGAACATGATCGACGGCTTTGAATTTGAAGCAAAATTGGGTGAAAAACTCATCAACGAGTTTGCCGCCCTCCGCCCCTACATGGATCCCGGCAGAGAATACGGCGAACCCCTGTTGTCCCTCAAGGTGGGCGGCAGGAACCCCGGCAACAACGCCTCCATGCTGAACGCCTATTTATACGGTCTCCGCGCCAAGTATTGGGGGAACCTCCTGCACCGACCGGAGTTGACCGAAAAAATGACCTCCGCCATGCAGCAGGACTATTACGGCAAGGTCAATTCTCTTTCCGAGTACGATTTCTCCCGATACAACATCGAGACCGTCATGCGGGAGATCGCCCACCAGCTCTCACGTGGCGTGGAGGACTCCATCCTTGATCTGTTCGACACCTTCTCCGCCAAGCACTCCTGGTATCCGGAATGCGCCAACAACATCCATTACTACAACGGCTGGGCGACGAACAAGGCCCACAAGGTGGGTATGAAGGTCATCATCCCCTCCGACGGCTGCTGCGCCAGCTGGGGCCGCGAAAAGCTGGACAGCTACCGGGTGAACAGCCTGATCTCCGATCTGGAACGCGCTATGAACTATCTGGACAGAGGCGAAACCTCGTTCCACACACCCATAGATCGCGCCGTCCGCATCGCCAACATGAACGACATGAACAAGGCGGATTTTACCTACTTTACCTGTACCTTCTACAAAAAGGGAACCTGCCACATCAAGTTTAAGCCGGAGGCGTCCCGCATCATCGACCGCCTGAACATTTTTGCCGGTCGGAAAAAGAACTGGCTGCCGCCCACCTACGGCAAAAAGCACTACGCCGACATGACCGCCGAAGAACAGGCCGTCATTGATGATTTCCAGGGAGCTGAGAGCTACGAAAAGACCATCGCCGACCCCTCCATGCTCATCACCTCCGGCAGCGCCCTCATGGCGCTGCCCGGAATGTGAGCGAACACCACACGAAAGGAGCACCACACCATGACCCCCGAAAAGCTTTTGGAAAATCTCTACGCCATCGCCTATTCCCTCCCGGAACAGGAGCGCCGTTTCTTCTGCGCCCTGGAACCCGCTATTGACCCGAACACCCACGGCGAGATCAGCGCGGGCCATCAGCTGGCGCTCCTGATCCGCGCCATCCGCACCGACATGGCCCAGCAGTATAAGCGGGACGACAAGCGCCGCACCAGCGCCGCAGCCCTCCGCCGTCTGTACAACGCCTCCGTTTCCAAACAGGGCGGGATCCGCGCCCACTTTGCCGGCGCGTTTCTGGACGAACAGGGCCGCCAGTACATCACGGACGGCTTCACACTCCTGCGCCTGAACACACCCTCCACCGCGCTGCAATGGGCACCGCCGCCCAACGACCCCCACGTCTACGACACTATGCCGAAGCTGCTGAACAGCGACGGCGCCACCGTCACCCTCAACCTACCAACCGCCGCCGAGGTACGCGCCAAGATCGCCAGCGACCGGGCGAAATACAAGGCCGAGTCCCACCCCGCAGGAGACACGCTCTCCACCCGCTTCAGTTGGGGCGACGGCCTGCCGATGGTCAACGCCCTTTATCTGCTGAACATTCTGGAGGCCCTCCCCGGCTGTACCGCCGCCTGCCGGCCGAATGAGCTGTCCTGTGTCTATTTCCATAGCCCGGACGGCGACGCCCTCATCATGCCCATCCGCAGACACATCACCCACAACACCGATGAACAGGAGGAACACAACGTATGAGCCACATCTGTAAAATGACCGGCATGGAGACTGTGCTGCCCTGCGCCGCCCCGCAGTGCCCCGCCTACGGCGATTGTGCAGCTGCCTATGCCAAATCCCGGCCAGGCTTCCAGCTGGAACAGCACCCCAAAACAAACCTTGAACACTTCCGCGAGATGACGGTCGAGCAGTTGGCGGCGTGGATCATGTGTCCCTATTCCATCGATCCCGACACCTGCCGCGGCAAGGAATGCCTCAAATGCTGCACCGACTTCCTCAACGCGCCCTATGACGGCTTTGACCTGGACCACGAACAGCAGGAATAAAACAACGAACAGGAGCGCCAAAAACGCTCCTGCTTTGTCGTAATTTCCACAAAATGCCCTTGCTATTGCCGCCTGAATGTGCTATTCTGACGGCAAGAACAGCAAGGAGGCCGAAGCCTGCATGACCTGGGACGAGTACACCACCGCTGCATACAAAACGCTGCCGTACAGTGAAAATGAGGTTGGAGACGCTTTGCGCCGCGCCGCGGAAGCCGCCCCGGACAAAGAGGACTACACCTCCCGCGATCTTCAGGTCCTGGAACTATCCATCCGTCTCCGCGCCCTGTACCCATCTCCTGGAGAACAGCGCGAATAATAAAACGAAAGGGGAACAACATCATGACCACCAACTACACCTGCCCGGAATGCGGTGCCGTCACAGCAAAAGATTATATCGAGGAAAAGGGCATGTGTCCCATCTGCGGCTGCCCCGCCAGCGCCATACGCGCCGCTGCGGAAGCCGAGCAAGTAAAGGAGCGGCAGGAACAGGCCGCTCAGAAGGCACGGAAGGAAACTGCCGCCAAAGCCAAACTCCCCAATACGCCCGACGACCGCTATAAAACCACCGCCTCCAAACTGCTGTACACCTTTGCGTGGATCATCTGGGTGTGCGGCGCCATTGATGTGATCGCCATTGCCATCTCCGCCAGCAGGCTGCGCTATTCCTACTATTCGACCGGAACAACAGGCACCACTCTGTTTTTTGCGGCAATTGCCGTCGCCGCCGCTTCTATGTTCTTCGGCGGCCTGCTCTACGGTGCGTCTAAACTCCTCATCGATCTTCACGCCACCCGCGTGAATCTGGAAATGCTCAACGAGCAAAAGGAGGGCTGAAGATATGGCACTTAAACCGTGTCCTCACTGCGGCCACAGCGTCAGCGATCAGGCCACAAAATGCCCGCAGTGCGGCAAAGACCCCCGCTTCACTCCCGACGAGCTGGAGCAGCAGGAACATCGGCGTAAGAAAAAGCGCAAAACGACCATTATCGCTTCTGCGTCGGTGCTGGTGGTTGCTTTGGCCGTGTTCTGCATCGTTTTCCTTCCTCGCATTGCCGAGCATTCCCGCCAAATGAGCGCTTATAACGCAGCTCAGGCGCTATTCAAGTCCAGAGAATATACGCAGGCCGCCGAAGCATTTGACGCTTTAGGAGATTTTGAGGACTCCGCACAACGAGCGTTAGAATCTCGGTATCAGTACGTCTCTACCCATCAAAGCCGCACGGATCCCACTACTTTGAAATACGTAGAGTACTTAACGGAAAAGGACTATTCCAACATCAAGTCCCTTTCTCGCAGCATCTATGCGTGGAAGTGTAAGGCGTATGTTACCGATGCAGAAAACGGCTCTCCGATAGCGAAAACATTTGGTGTAAACAGCCCTCTATATTTCATGCTCCAAGCATACGGTGGGAAGCCAGTCGAAGAGATTTCTGTCAAATATCGAATCGATTTCCACGCTTCGAGTTATGCCATCAGACATGGTTACACTGGAGAAACCGAGTATGGAACGGTTCCCTATAAACTCTCCGATGGTGGGTATTATTGGGTCGGCTGGTCAGGTGGGATCGGAACCGCCAGATACGACCGCATTGAGATCACGTTTTACAATGCTGACACAAACGAAGAGCTTGCCACCGCCAAGGCATCCGTCCAATATTGATGTAGAGGTATGGGAGTTTTACCTCGTAGCACACAAAACCCCGCACGTCTGATGCCGTGCGGGGTTCTTTTTCCCATAAACCCATAAAATTGTTCTTGACATTTTGGGCTACATAAATTATAATGAGTTTATGGGCTACACAAAGTGAGGTGAATAATTTGAGTCCACGCACAGGACGCCCGAAAGCCGAAAATCCGAAGTCAAACCCCTTCCACGTCCGCCTTGACGATAAAACGCTGGCAATTCTGGACGAATACTGCAAGCGTACCGGCAAGAAGCGCACGGAGGGCATACGCGACGGTATCATGCTGCTTCCGGGTAAATAAAAAGCAGAGCGCTCCATCCGACCAAAGATCAGCGCCCTGCTTTCCGCCAGCACCGCACGGGTGCCGTCTAAGTCTCATTATAGACGCCGCCCCTGCGAAAGTCAACAGCTTTCCGCAGGGGATTTTTGCGCTCATTTTTGGAAATCCACCTTCGGAATCCCTTGACGCGGCGTGTAGTATGCTGACTACCAAAGATAAACCGAAAGGAGAAATACCATGAATGAGTTATCCATTATCCACAAGAACGGCGTTGACGTGATCGACAGCCGCGAAGTCGCCGAGGTCATCGGCAAAGAACACCGCCATCTTATCAGAGACATCCGAAATTATGTGGAGATCCTTGAAAAAGCTACTGAGCCCAAAGTTGGGCTCAGTGAAAATCCCAGCGAATCTAACGAGCCCAACTTTGGGCTGGTTGAAAAATCTACTGCGGGAACTTTTTCCCTCAGTGACTTCTTCATCCCTCACATCTACACCGACAGCACGGGCCGTACACTTCCCTGCTACCTCCTCACCAAAAAGGGCTGCGACATGGTGGCCAACAAAATGACCGGCGAAAAGGGCGTTCTGTTCACCGCCGCTTACGTCACCGCCTTTGAGAAGATGCGCGAGGCCGTCACCTCTCCCACCATGATCCCCGGTCTCTCCCCGCAGACACAGGCGCTCATCAACATGGAGCTCCGCCAAAATAAGCTGGAAGCCGAGCAGCAGGCCACAAAGAGCGTGGTCATGAACACTCTCAACACCTTTGCCGCCCCTCCCACCGACGAGGAACGCTGGCGCGACGAAATGAACCGCCGCGTTCGCGCCATGTGCGAGGAGTACGGCCTCAACTACCACACCACCATCGGCGAGATGTACGCTGAACTGGAACGCCGCGCCCACGTCAATCTTGCCGTCCGGCAGAAGAACCTCCGTGAGCGTATGCGTCTCGGCGGCGCGAAGTATGCCCAGCGGGAAGCCGTCAGTAAACTGGTGGTCATTTCCCAGGATGCGAAGCTCCGCTACATCTACGAGGCTATTGTCCGCGAGAAAGCCGCCCAGCTTGCCGCCTCCCGTATGCGTTGAACCTGCGCGTCCGCATTTCGGACGCACGAGATCCCCCCAATTTTGGGGAGATCCCCCTTTTGCACTGTAAGTGGGGGCGAAATTCGTCCCCTCCATCTCGAAAACGCCGTCCGATTTTCGGGCAGCGATAAAACGCCCGACGAATTTCGTCAGGCGATGACAAGTGTCCGAATTTCGGACGGCTGCAATCAAACCGACGAAATTCGTCGCGTTGCCGCCTGATTACGCCCTGTATACCCACATTCACATCATACACCATTTATACAACAGGAGGAAATTTATCATGACAGTTCTTGAAGCGTGCGCCATGCTGGAGCTTGGCGACGGCATCAAGCCCAACATCGAACTCACCTTCGGCTCTTGCGGCGTTCCGTTCAACCCCAAAAACGGCCTTGAGATGATGGCCTACGGCGATTTCCTCATCGAAACCTGCCACGTCTGGGAGGGCGGCGTCAACCTCGTCCTCAAGCAGCAGTTCTGCAAAAAGAACTGGAACGCATAAGGAGGGCACAGCATGATCCCCTCCAACATCCACCTGGGCGATACCGTCACCCGGCACATCGAAGCTACCAACCGCAAAGACACCGGCAAGGTCGTTTACATCCACCCGGAGGGCCGCTACTACACCGTCGAATTTGACCTCGGTCTATACAAATTCCGCGAGTCCTTCAACACCTGAAAAATTTTTTCAAAAACTTTCAGAAGTTCCCTTGACACGGGGCGCATACTTAAAATTGCCGAAGGGGAAACCCCTTCCCCGACGGCTCAGAGGCTCCTTCAAGTTTATATAAGCTCCACCCCGTAAGCAGGAGCTGTGCCGGTCAATTCGCTGCAACGAACCCGGCATCTCGCGGGCAGTTCGCGCAGGGGAACTACGCAGACGTAGCTCAGTCGGTAGAGCACCGCGCCAGGAGGTATGTCGTTGGTTCGAGTCCAGCCGTCTGCACCAATTTTACGTGGACACCGCGAGTGACGAGCGTTTAGCGGAACAGCCGTATGGGTGATGCGAAGTCCTGAAGTAAGCCCCTCAAGCCTCGATGCTGTAATTGCGGACACATGGAGACGTGCCCAAAAGCGAGGTCATTAAGTTCTCCTTCGAGCAGGTGTGTTCGGGAACGCTTAAAACTCTGCTGACGTAGAAGCGCCTGTGCGCCATCACATGATTGGCTGGCGGCTCGGAAAGACGAGCACCCCCCCCTCATGGAGATGTGGCAGAGTGGTAATTGCGTTCTGCAACTCCCGGCAGGAACAGCCGCGTGTGAGTGACACGGGAGCACACACGGCGAACGGAGGTTCGAATCCTCCCATCTCCACCATAGGCGTGACCTCTTGCCTCGCAGCCGCACGGAGCGTAAGCCTGCGGAAGTGGTCTTTCCTGTGCGCTGTACGAAAGCGGCAGGACGAAGTAATTTATGTATTGGCTGGCACCGGCTTTGTAAAGATGAACGGATGCGACCGACGTACCGGCGCAGGGCTGAAAAGTTCCGTGGTTGGTTCGGGTGCCGGCGTGTGCGGCGAAAATCCGAGGCGAAACCTGTAGATGTGGAAGCGGCGTGGTGGCGGCTGTCTTTGGACAAGGCCGCCGTGTAGGTAAGTAGCCATCCGCACTGGCACCCCGCCAACTGTGTCCCCGCAAAACATGCAGCGTTAGTGTTCAACGGTCAGCACATCGGCCTTCCAAGCCGAGAGTGGCGGTTCAAATCCGCTACGCTGCTCCATGCCCGCCAGATGGATGACTTCCCCCATCTGGAATGAAACCTCCACATCTGGCAGTGGTGTCATCGGGTCAAACCAGCCGGTAGCATGATTTGGGCGTGACAGCGAACGAAGGAACGCCCCACCTCATCGGGAGGAGGTCATACCCCTTTCCTCCTCCCGACTACGGGCGCGTAGTTCAACGCAGAACGCCCTGTCTGACCGCAGGGAAACGTCGGTTCGACTCCGGCTGCGCCCTACCCACCCCCATCGGGGAGGCGGGCATCCCCCCAGCCCGTCCTCCCCACTCTCTACGCAGGAGCGCCGTCGGGGCGCTTGCACGGCACACACAGAAATCTCCTTTCTGCTGCTGTTGTTCGGACACATCAACACCTCCAATGTTCATGTTCTATTTTCCGTGCGCCGGCAAGCCATGCGGGTTCGACTCCCGCCTCCTGCTCCACCGGGCGCGGCAGGCGTCCGCGGTCCAGATAGGACCTCCTTTATAAATGCTGCGGCCGTAAGAAGCAGCACCGGGTTTTGTTCATTTTCCCCGGCTCCTGTTGGAATACAGGCAGGCCAATCTCCTTTCGATGGGCGGTGCGGTCTGGGCAGCCGCGCCGCCCGCATACGGGGGATTAGCTCAATCGGCAGAGCAGGCCGCTCATAACGGCCCGGTTCCGGGTTCAAGTCCCCGATCCCCCACCAGCCGTAAGGCGATAAAACGTTTCAGTCTAAAATCTACAACAGAAAGGAGGCACATTCCATGACCAAGAGCGAGTTTATTTCCACTCTGGCAGCAGCGACCGACATGAAGAAGTCCGACGTCGAGCGTGTGATCGCCGCCGCTGTCAACACCCTTACCGGCGTCATGCGCTCCGGCGACAGCGTGAATATCTCCGGCTTCGGCATCTTCACCAGCAAGGTCCGCGACGCGCACCCCGGCAAGAACCCCGCTACCGGCGAGGCCATCACCGTCCCCGCTAAGCGCGTGGCCATCTTCAAGCCCGCCAAGCAGCTCAAGGAGGCCGTCAACAGCTGACGCGCCATCCGTACCCACACAAAATATCCCACATTACGAGCCGGACGGCACACCGCCCTCCGGCTTGTTTTGCAAACTGCCTTTCCGTTGCGTTTTGAATATTTCCTATAATCCACACACAAACCACGAAAGGAGTAATTCCCATGATCTACTTCGACAACGCCGCCACCACGCCGGTGCTTCCCTGCGCGTGGGACGCCATGCAAGCCGCGCCGGAGGCAAACCCGTCCAGCAGCCACGCCGCAGGGCGTGAGGCAAAAGCCGCGCTGGAGAACGCCCGCGCCGCCATCGCCCGGTGCCTCAACTGTGCTCCCTGCGAGGTCTACTTTACCTCCGGTGCCACCGAAGCCTGCAACTGGATGGTCAAATGCCTCCGCATAGAGTCCGACGGCATCATCTACAACGGCACCGTTCACCACGCCGTCAGCGAGGGAATCCACGCCTATTCTTCCCCCAACGCGCCCCGCGGCAAGCCCTCTGCCGTCCTTTCTCTCGTCAACAATGAAACCGGGCAGATAAGCGACGTGGCAGCTTTCTGCCGTAAAAACCGTCCTCACAGCATCGGCCTTGACGCCACCGCCGCCGTCGGCCACATCCCTATCGACTTACTCGCCCTCGGCGCGGACTACATGGCGTTCGGCGGCCACAAATTCGGCGCTCCCAAGGGCATAGGCGCGTTGATCGTCTGGGATGGGAAGCTTTTTCCCCAGTTGAGGGGGTGTCCTATCACCCCCCTGCTCCACGGCGGCGCACAGGAGCGCGGTATGCGCGGCGGAACGGTGTCCGTACCGCTGGTCTGCGCGATGGCGGCGGCGCTGGAATGGCACACCGCCCACATGGAGGAAAATATCACCCACCTCATCACCGTCCGGGATCGCCTTTTGCGCCGCCTGACGGAAAGCGGCGTAGAATACCGGGTAAACGGCGGTAAAAACACCGCCGCGCACATTCTGTCCCTCACCTTCCCCGGCGTCTACGGCGCGTCCCTGGCAGCCGCCTTGAGTGACTACGGCGTTATGGTGTCCACCGGCTCCGCCTGCTCCAGCGGCGAAAATCGCGCCTCGGAAAACCTCATCGCCAGCGGCCTCACCGAAGAAGAAGCCTTGTCCACCGTCCGTTTTTCCTTCGACTGGCAGAATACGCCGGCAGAAGCGGACGAGGCGGCAAAAATCATCGCCTGGCTCGTCTCCACTCTCCGCCGCGGCTAAATTTTGAAAATTTTTTCAAATCCCTTGCACAAAATCCGCATTTGCCGGTAGACTATACTATGACAAAATTCTGTAAGGAGGACACCACCATGTCTATCAGACCTGAAAAGCTCAAGCAGTACATCTCCCTCAAGGAAGCGGCCCTCACCCTGCGCCCCGACTTCGCCGTTGACTGCAACGATCCCAAGCCCGAAAGCGAAACCGCCACAGTCTCCGTCGTGCTCCACACGCCGTTCATCGGTCTGGACAGAACCAAGACTGCTATCGCTTTCCTGTTCACATTCTGCGACACGTTCATTGTTGCCGACAGCGATGTGATCCCCAATATCGTCCGTTTCACCTTTGGCGTGGACGGTATGCAGAAGGAGGAATGACCCTATGTTCGTCACCAACGTGATAAAGCGCGAATACCCCTTCACCGTCCGCCGCAAGCGGGACGGCGAGATTATGACCATGATCATCACCGCTGAAAGTGAGTCCGCCGCCCGCCTCCTGCTCCCCGACACCGTGGAGATTTTGGAGCCCCGCGAACCCCACAGGAAGGAGGAATGACCTGTGCCCCGCAGCTCTGCCGCCGAGCGCAAACTTTGCGCCGCCACAGATTCCTACATCAAAAACTGCGCCGCCACCGGCGCTTCCCCCCGCACCGTCGAGGCGTACACCGCCACGCTGGAGAACTTCGTCAACTTCTTCATCGAGTCCAAAGAGAACTACGCCGACCCATCCTACGCCACCATCCTTTTGTGGCGCGACAACCTGATCGACAGCGGCTGCAGCACCTACACCGTCGCCCTCTACGTCAACCGGCTCCGTACCTTTTTTGACTACGCCAGCGACCCCGAGTGCGGCGGCTGGTACGGCCACAACCCTGTTTCCCGCCGCCTGACGCCCGACACCCGCAAGACCGCCCGTCGTCCCTATGATGTGCTCCTCACCGACCAGCAGGTGATGACGCTTTGGCGCAACGACAAGCCCGCCACCGCCAAGGCGAAAACATGGCCCCGGAATTACGCCATCGTCATCATGCTTCTGACCACCGAGCTCCGCAACGCCGAGCTTCTGGATCTCACCCCGGCGGATCTCCACTGGGAGGACGGCGAGCTCTCCGTCGAGAGCGGCAAGGGCAGCAAGTTCCGCCGCATCGAATTTCCCGACATCGCCCAGTCCGCCGTCCGCATCTATCTGGCCAGCGGCATCCGCCCGAAGGATCTTCCCGACACCGCGCCCCTGTTCGGCAACACCGCGCCAAAGGGTTCCTTCGGCCCCCGTACCGGCGATGAAAGCCGCGAGTGGCAGCGCGGCTCCCGCCAGTGGCTCTCCACCCTTGTGGAATCCCACGTCAGGGCCGTCACCGGCGTTCCCAATATCCGCAGCCACGACCTGCGCCATGTAGGCGCCCGCATCGACCTCAACGCCGGTATGAAGCAGGAGGAGCTTCAGTCCAAGCTGGGGCACACCAATCCCAACGTCACCCAGCGCTATTCAGGCCGTCTGCTTTCCCGCACCGGCAAGCGCTCCGCCGCCCTCGTTCTTGAAGCCCGTGAGCGTCAGGCGGACATCAACGCCAACATTTTGGCCGGGAGGGTACAAAATGCGTGAAGATTTGTCGAATCGCATTGACGCGCCGCGCCTTTCGTGCTACAGTAAATGTGATGCAGTTCTCGCTACACACGGATTGCATCTCCCGCTTTTCAAGTCCTCCCGTTGCCGAGTGTTACCCCCCCTTCACTCCCGGCGGGAGGCATCTTTTTGTTTCGCCCGTAAACGCCCTCTGCTGCGTTTCTTTTTTGCCCCGTCAAACTATACTCCTGTCAAAGCAGAAAGCCCCCTGTGACGCTCTGTGCGCCGCAGGGGGCTTATTTTCATTTCTCCGGCATATTTTGCCTATCGACTTATGCGCTCCGCGGTCACTTCACCCGTTCCCACGTGCCCCTGTCACCGTCCACGCCGTACAGGATGATGTTGCCCTTTTGTACCGGCTCCTCCGGCTTCTCCGGCTCCGCAGGCTTCGTCTCCTCCACATACGGGATCCCAAACCACTCACACAGCCCCTTGGCCGCGCTCTCGGCGATCTCCTTCATGTGGGTGTGGAACCATGTGGCGTCATCCATGTTGTCGTGGAACACGTGCTCCTCGTAGTAGCTCACCGCCTTGGGCTTGTAAAGCTCATACAGGTTGCTCCGCGCCACCAGCTTCACCGTGCGCGGGTAAATCTGCCTCCGGTACTTCGCCATAATCTGGCCGAGCTTCCTACCCCGGCTGGAGTACGTATAGTACATAGGATAGCATCCCCGTGAGTTGCCCTTGCCGTCTGCGCTGCCGTTGGTGTGGCTGACGTAATGCACGTCCGCGCCCCACGCATCGCTCTCCCGCACGTTCTGCTTCATAATGGCATTGCCGTTGTCGCTGTTCATTGGTGTACGCCGATAGCCGCGCTTCGTCTCGATGCCGCAGCGGTTCAGGATCGGCTCAAGGATGTCGATGTACTCGTTGTTCTCCAGTGCCTCATAGCACTGTTTCCCGTCCGGGCGGGGATATACACAGGGGTTTGCCATGTGCATAGCCGGGGACAGGTAGACCTTCGGGGCGGCCATTTACATGGCCTCCTCGTCGTTGGTAGACTTCATCTGCTTAAAAATCTGATTAACGCCCGTTGCGGTCAGGCCGGACATAATGCCCACGGCGACCGCCGTAAAGTAGTCCTCGGCGGGAAAATCCGGCATGTGGAATGCCAGCGCCAGCGCACCGATGATGCCGCCGCACACACCACAAATGATGGGGATCCACTTGCTGTCCAGCGCCGTAGCCTTCACGATCATGCCGATCAGATAGCAGATGACGATGATAGCGGCAACAGTCGCCACTCCGATAGTGTTGATGTCCATAGTTATTTCCTTTCCGGCTTTACGCCTCGCGCTTGATGGGCAGCTTTCTTACTTCCTCCATGACCCTTTTTGCACTGCCGTTGCCGCCCATCTTCTCATACGGCTGATAAAGATAGTCATTTAGGTTTTCGTACTCGTCCTGCGTGATGTACCCTCGTGTCACGTACGCCATGCCCAGATGGATGATGCGGTCATGCGCCAGACCCACCAGCATCTTTCTCTCCGCATTGTTCTTGTCCGCCCGCTTCGATACCAGCGCCCACAACCCGCTGCTTGTCAGCACCGCTACCGCCAGCGGTACGGCGATCTGCTGTACCCACGGTTCCATTCGCTCTCCTTTCCGGGCTTACGCCCTGTCTGTTATCACACGCCCGCTTGGCATTTCAGGTGTATTGCGCAGGAACAGGTGCAATTAAATTTCCACCCATAAACTCGCCAAACGCCTTTCGTCCATAATCATTTAGGTGTGTTCCATCAGCAGAAAATGCTGCATCATTGATAGTGTTAATTCCAAGCGCTCGATACCCATTCATTACAGGGCAATTAAATTCAGTTGCTACTCTGGACATTGCTTCGCAAAAATCAATCAATTTTACCCCATTACTATTGGTATATGTTTCTGCTCCGATGTTATTCCATTTACGATAAATAGGTACGGAAACAAAAATACGGAGTTTTGGATAAGCAGTCATAAGTTTTCGCAAAGAATATCTCAGTGCGCCACATAGCGTAGCCGTATCATCGTCATCAGATGCATTATCAATTGCTACATTTGCCGCAAAGTCATTTGTGCCGTAGTGAATAACAACCATGTCTACATCATTGAAATTGATCGTTTTTAACAAGGCCAGCTGTTCAGGGAAATAATCAGAACCACTGGATGCTTGAGCGTTCTGCATAGTATAATCTCCCGTAGATACAGCATCCGCTAAAGCCCACATGGAAAACGCTGCATAACCATTAGTGGGATGAACTGACATTCGACAACCGCCAAACCCAACATTATATATTGTCGCTCCGGTGTATGTTGCCGCGTATGCTGGGACGGAAGTCTGGTCACGAGTCATGCCAATAATACTATCTCCAAACACTACAACTTTCTTACCAGCTAAAAGAGCAGTTGCGACATTGAAGTTTAGATTGTTTTCTCCGACCTTCACAGTAGGTTTTAGTGTCATCACCTTTTGCGTTGTTTCTACAATTTCCTCATTAACGGTCACAATTGATGCAGCGGAATTTGTTGTAACACGCAAATAGGCAAAGTTGTTCCAAAAATAATAATTAACATTAGACGTATCCCATGTTAAAACATTTCCGGAAATACTGACTGTGCCATAGCTTGCGTCTGTCTGCATAGTGTTAATATACCGACCAATATTGCTGCCAGTTGCCTTAGAAGAGTTATATAGAGCAAATACAAGACCAGTAGAAAAATTTGTAGAAGAAGGGTCTTTTACACGAATTACGTCTCCTTTTTTGACAGGGATAAAACCGCTAACAAATGATGTTCCAGCCGCAACTGACCCGTCCATACTCAACTGGCCACCTTCATATCCTACGCCATTTAATATCGCGCCAGATACATCTGTACTCAGTGGAATTTGATTTGTGTAAGCAGGTAATATCTCTGTTGTTTCCGTCACAAGCTCCCCTGCATCTGCAATTTCTATTGTCTTAGCCTCACTACCATCATAACTAACAGTATCACTACTGGTTTTAATGGTCAGCGCATTGGGGTTCTTCAGCGCCGTTGGCACGGTGGGGATATTAACGGTTATAGGCTCCTCGCCGTTGTAGGAAGCATCTACCGCGCCCGTGAAGTTAAGGGCTTCGGGATTAGGTAGATACCGGGGGATACCCGCCTTTGTTGCCAAATATGTTTGGCTTGCCTGCACCGCGCCGTTGACGATGGCGATAGTCAGCGACTGCGCATCGAAGTCCATTGTGGTCAGCGCACCGGAACCGGAGAATATCCATGTGTTTGCACTGGGCATTGGGACGAATAGCGGCAACGTTGCGGTGTAAAAGCCCATCGCGCACCGGCATTCCAGCACCTTCCCCGCCTCATACGCCGCCGTGATGTCGGCCATCGCCACCGGGCAGGTGTAGTTGGGGTAGCTGCCCTCAAGGTCGATGTAGAATACCTCCGCGCCCGTGATCCCATCCACCGTCGCCTGCATCTGGGCGATGGTCTTTGCACCGGTCGTCCCGGCCTTTGTGTTGATGTGCTGGGCAAGGCTGTCCAGCTTGCTTTTTGTTACAACTACCTTAGCCATACGCCACCTCGTCCCCGTCGGGGATCGTGCCGGTAACGCGCTCACCAGCGGCGTTGTGGGCGGTTGATCCGGCTATCATCTTATCCGGTGTTACGCTGTCCTCCCGGAGGTCTACGATCGTCTTTCCTTCCACCACGACGTGATTCACATTCTTCGCCATTTACTGCGTCTCCTCCTTTCCTATGTATACGGAAACTCCTCCCTGCGCGTTGTCCTCCTGCGTATAAGCGATCTTGTTGACCTGTACCTCCCTAATGCCGTCATACCCGTCATCCGGCTTGGCACGATAGGTGGTAAAGGCGGAATCCACCTCCTTCAGCGCCTGTAGTCTTTCGGTAAGCGTACCGTCGCCGCCGGTACCGTCGTTCGTACCGTCAAACAGCGCGTCGCCCTTCCGTATCACCAGCTGTGTGCCCTCCGCGCTTCCTGTCTCCACCCACGGCACCGCGCATATCATGGCCTGCTGCCGCGTGTTGTCCTGCACTTGCGCGGTAATACTACCATTGACGGCAATTTTCAGCACATCCCCCTTTCTGCTTTTCAGAAACAGCTGCTTCCCGCTCAGCGGTAGGGCAAACAGCTCGTCTCTCCGCGCCAGTGTGTCGCTGTACTCCGCGCCGGCTCCCACGCGTCCCAGATAACCGTTCAGCGTCCCGCTCTGGTAGTTGGCCGGATCCATCTGCATCGTGGGATACCGGGTGAAATTTTCCAGCAGGTTCGGTTTGTTATTGTTGCTCACCGTTCCGCTGCTCACATTCAGTGAGAATCGGAATATGTCGTCCACTCGAAAAACATCCTCCGTCTCCTCCGTGCAGACCAGTATCGACCAGTCCCACAGCACCGGTGATATTTTCCTGCTCATCAGCGGAGCCGTCACATTCCCCTCTCCATCTTCTCCGAATATGTAGTAGGTATACACACCCTGCGATGCCGCGCCGCAGTCTATCACGCTCTTTTCCGCCACCGGTACCGTCGCCGCAAGAGTGAGATTTTCTCCCGACGCGTCGGCGCGGTACACGCTCCAGCTCTGCACCACTTTATCCGCGCTCACGTTGCCGGCTTGCAGCCCATCGGCAAAGTTCGCCAAAAACAGCGTATCCGCCGTGAATACCGGCTCATACCCGCCCTCGCTCATCAGTGCCTGCACCACGCTGTCGCCCAGCGTACCGGCCTCTATCCACAGATAGTCGCACCGGCACTTGTTTACCATGGATACACCCTTCACCGGCGCCGCTGTTATCTCCGGAGCGTGTGCCACCCGGAGCGATACGGCGGCCCTTACGCTCCCGTCCACTTCTCTTTCTTTGTTATAGAGGAACGTTCCGCCGCTAGTGAAAGCCACTGTCACCTCGTCGCCCACTTCGAATCCCCGCATCAGATAAGGAAACCGCACATAGCGCGTGGTTGTTTGCCCCGTCGTCCCCATGGATTTACTCGTGCTGATGGTCATGCTGCTCTTATCCAGTCTCACAGACACGTTCACGCGGTACCCGTTTTGATTCACCCCGTTGCCTATGGCAAACAGCGCCTGTGTCTTCTGCTGCATCACGCCCTTCCACACAACGCTCACCGGCGGGTCGAACGCCATCCCCTCTCCGGACACCGTGTCCCAGCTGACGCTTCCAGTGTTAATGGTCAGCACACCGTTTTCAACGGTGTAATCGCCCGTCGCCGTGCCCGGTATGTCATACGCGCCCGGCCACGACACCAATACGCCGCTCTGCTCCCTCTTCGCGCATACGGACACAATCCCCGTGTAACCCGAGATGTCATACTGCACCTTGAATTCCACCCAGCCCGTATCAGCGATCACGCCGTTGGATGTCTCCGCCGTACACCGCACGGTGTAGGATCGCCCGGTAAACAAGCCGTCGTATCGGAACTGCAGCAGCGCCGTCGCCACATTTCCCGTGTCATACAGTGGCTTGTCCATATCGTCCGCCGCCGCCAAGCGCCACCTTACCCATGTCAGCGGGTCGCCCTGCGCCTGCGCATAGCTGGCCGTCCACGCCATCTCCTTGGCCGCCACCGGTTTTGTGAACTCGTCTATGGTCAGCGTTGGCGCGCTGCGGCACAGGAATACCGACGCACTCTGCTGCGTCACGCTGTCGCTGTCCGTCCACCACTGGGTGATGACCAGCTTGTAGCTGTTCCCGTTGGATATCCCCGCTGCCGCCAGTGCCGACGCCGGTATGGTATAGGCGAAAAGAACCGCATCCCCCTTGGCGTTCCTCCCGTAAAAGGGGCACCCATCCGTCCTTCTGCCCGTGGTGTACAGTTGTGTGCTTGCCGCCGTGTTGCTAAATATCCGTATCTCAAAGGCGGTCATGGCGTTCTGCCCGTCCACCTGCCACGTCACGGTCATATCCTTCCCGGCATCCACCGTTCCGCTTCCCAGCGCTCCCAGCGTGGAAGGCGTGATATTTGTTGGCATGAATAATGCCATATCGTCGCTCCCTCCTTCCGATCAACCCTCGGTCTTTTCCTCTGCATGCGTTTTCAGCGGCCACGTCGTTATTGTCGCCGCTGGGAAATCTGCCACACTTGTGGCGGATATGGTCATGGCGCCGCTGCCGCTCAGTGGCCGCACAAAGCCCGTCACCAGATGCCGCTCCACCGGAGCCCCGGGCTTGTCTGTTCGCGCCACAGTCACAAGGGTATTCTCCACCAGGTGCAGGATCTGCGCGCAGCTTATATTCACGCTTTTCTGCAAAACAGCGGAGCGCTTCAGCTCCCACGCCGCCCGGTCAGCACATTGCCGCTCCGTGGCGTAGCCGTCCTCCTCCGTCCAAATGGTCTTGCGCCCTATCAGCTGCACATTGGTGTCGCTCATAGGATCGTTGTTGTATGCCCTCGCTCCCGGCTGGCTGTTGTCATCCAGCGCCGCGCCCATGACGATGTAATCGTTGTATACCTCTGTGTTTTCTGCCGTGTATGTCAAGCCCAGCAGCGTCGTCTCCTCCATGGAAAAGGCGTAACTAATGGGCTTTTTCCCGTCCAGCAGGTCGTCCTGGCTGGGATCTATCCGCAGCCGCCCGGTGGAATCATATCCTACCCACGCGTTCAGCATCTCCGCGAATCCCAGCACAACGCCGGCGTAGGTTCCACTCCCCGGCTCCACCTCCAGCGTATACGGCGCATTTGTCAGCAGCTGCAGCGTCCCGTCCGCCAGTTGCTGTGCCCTGCCGCCCTCGCCCCGCAGCAGCGCTCCCGTTCCGTTTACCGTGATATAGCGCTCCGCGTCGTCATTTAGAGCGGCAGCGCCGCTCACTCCCGCGCCAGTGCCCTGCACAGCGGCGGTGCTCCACGTCCTTCCAGCGTCCTGTGAGCAAAGCGGCGCCCCACCGTCCTCCGTGCTGCGAAAAACGGTCAGTGTATCCACCGAGTACGACGCCGCCGACCAGATACCTGTCTCCGGCAGATCGATACTTACCCAGTTTTGCAGATCGTCCGACCAATACGCCCTGTTCGTCCCCGGCACGAACAGAAAGCCTCTCCCGTTCTGTGCCGCCAGCACCGGGTATTGCAGTTTCTCCTGTGGCGGGTACAGTAGTGTATGCCCGTTGCTCGTACCGTTGCTCCGTATGCCCGTAACAAAGATACGGGGGCCGCCTATAAACGTGGTTTTCCCTCCCGCCAGAAAGCTTCCGCCGCCGACGTAAACCAACTCCATGGGGTATTCCTGCGGATGATCCGTCGTCCCCTGTGTCCATGTCACACCGCCGTCCGTAGAGTTGGCATACCGGGGCGGTTCGCTGGCGCACAGCAGCAGAAACGTCCCGTCTCCGTAAGCCGCGCAATAAGAATCCGCCCCCACCCATTCGCTTCCCAGATTCGTCCGCGTCCACGTATACCCGCCGTCCGCAGAGCGGTACACCGTCCCTGCGTCCAACACAACGTAGACGCCATCTCCATAGGTAATGGCCGCTTTCTTGCTGAAACTGTAGCCGAGCTGCCCCCATGTATTCCCCCCGTCTTTGGTAACACCCGTCAGCGTTCCTATGGCCACAGCCCCGCTCTTTCCGTCTGAGGCCACGTCGTACCAGTCGGAGCCCTTGGGCGGCGCGTCGGCACTCACGAAATGTACGCCGCCGTTATAATACTCGGTGTACACCGGCGCCACTGGATCCACCTTCCGCCCGTTCCCCTTGTCGTCCTGCAGCAGAGCGTCGATCTGCTGAAAAATGTTCACGTTCAGCGCACCCCGGTACAGGCCGTCCAGCTTTCCCCACAGCGTCCCATCCAGATTCGCCCACTTGTCCACCAGCTCGTATGTAGCCGTGCGCTTTCCCGGCTCCACCGTCTCCTTGGGCGTCTCCAGCAGAAAAACGCCCTGCTGTATGTAATAATCCTCCCCGCTGGGCAGAACCAGCCCCTCATCCAGCGCGATCTCCTGCCCAAACCACACCCGGTTCACGTTGTAGTCAAAGGCGCCATCCATGTTGGAAAGCGTCACGCTGGCTGTGCGGCGCACCCCGTTCTGCAGATTCACCGTCAGCGTCCCTTCCGCTATAAAGGCGCCGCTGTACCGGTTTTTCTGGCTGTTGTCCACAAAAAACGCGGTGCTCCCGTCCGGGTTCAGAAACCGCAGACGGCACAGCTTCTGAAACGGCTTCTTCAGCGCCTTTAGGTACGCCAGATATTTCTCCTGTTCGGTCATGGCTCACCCTCCGCCCGATCTCTACCGGTTCTTTTTCCGCGCTTTCGTGTCCTCCGCTGCGGTCAGCGCATCGCACTCCTCATCCGTTGCCGTCCGCACCGCCCCGATATCGGGGTTTCCCTTCCGATACTGGCTCTCCCTCGTGATGTAATAGCGCCCGGTCATGCCCGTCACAGGGATCTCTCTTCCGCTCTTCATCACCAGAATGTACCGCGTCTTTTTTGCCATGTCGCACTTCCTTTCATTCCGCAGTATGCGCCCCGTGTCAAGGGAGCTTTTCTATTTTTTCTCACAGATTCCGACCGTCCGGATACATGAAAATCATGTGGTTTTTGGCATTTCTTCCCTCTCCGAATACCACGATCACCACCTGCGCCCCCACCGGCGCGGCAGCCATGCTGCTCACGTATGGAAAAAACTGTTCCGTGTCATCAAACGGCCGCTTTACGCCCATCACGCCGCCGGAGGCTGCCGTCGTCACCCTCGCCCGGTAATACCGCAGCATGGCCTTTTGCGTTTCCCGTACTCTCGGAGCGAAAAAGTAGTTCCACAGCCGTTTTGCCGCCGTTTCCAGCGTCTTTACCGTGTCGCTCATTCCGTCATCTCCCTCCGAACGCCTGCAGGTGGTGCGTCATCCGCGCGATCTCCGCGATAGGCGTTCTCTCCGCCTGCTCCTGCGTCATCGTGATCCCGTTTATATGGTACTCCGCGCCGCTGTGGTCGGTATAGCTTCTGTTGTCCGCGCTTCCGGCTACGCTCTGGCTCACCGGCGTCATACCCAGCAGACACCGCATCTCGTCCATGCGCTGCCTGAATACAGGCTCCGACGACGGCTTCAGCAGCCGTTCTGTAATGTCGGGCGGCAGCACTATCTCGTCCCGCATGGTGGCCTTGATGCCGCCCATACCGCGCAGCACACCGCCGCTGTCGTATACGCCGGCTCTGCGCTTGGCTTCCTTGAGCGCCTCGTTGTAATTCTTATACTTTCCGGTTTGCACCAGTCCCTTTGCCGTGCGCTCAATATCACTCTGGCTGACCTTGCTGCCGCTTCCGCTGCTTTTCGACCCAGCGCCGGACAGAATATCTTTGGCCGTCGTACCGCTGGGAATCCCCGTCTGTTTCTTTTTGCCCCCTTCGAGAATATCCTTTGCCGTCGTTCCGGATGGGATGCCATCGGATTTTCCGGACGAGCCGCCCGTTACATTGCCGATGATATCTCCCGCTTTTGTGTCTTTCCACTTATCGAGGTTCGCCGAGCCTGTGCCGCCCGTTACATTGCCGATAATGTCCCCCGCTTTTGTGTCTTTCCACTTATCGAGGTTGCTTTGTCCCGTATTATTGTTATTCCCGCGGTTGCCCTGTGCGCCGTTGTCCTGGTTGTTTTTTTTGCTCTCTTCGAGGAGTTCCTTCTCTCTCTTCACAGCATCGGCCAGCCCGTTCAGATAGTCGTTCCACGCGTCTATCTTGATCTGGTACGCCGCTTCAATGGCCTTTTTCCTCGCCTCCAATTCCTCAATGGCGAGGTCAATCTCCACCTCGCGCTCGTAGTCACGCAGGTCCTTCTTGGCGTCCTCCAGATCCTCTTCCGCTTTTTTCACCTTGCTGGGGTCGGCCACCCATTCCCACTGCCCTGTGGCGGCGTTGTACTGCCGCACCGTCCGCTCGTTCCGGGCGTTCAGCAGCGCATCCTGCTTTTTCAGGATATTGAGCTTCAGCTCCTCCAGCTTTTCGCCCCGCTCCGTCTCCTCGTTCTGCTTCTTCAGTGCGTCGATCTGTGCGTCGATGGCTGCTAACTCCGCGTCCCGCTGCTTTTCCAGCGCGTCGCTCTCGTCCTGATACTTATTCTTCGCCGCGCTGCTGCCGGAAGTCCCGCCGCCGCTGTATCCGCCTGTGCTTCCGCCCCACCCGCCGTTCTGGGAGATTCCAGTCCACAGCGCGTGTTGCATATTGGCGTATACTCGTGCCTCGGCCTGTGCGCGGGTCAGCCCCTCCGTCTCCATCAAGCTTTTTACGGTTCGCTCGATGTTCCGCTGGTCTTGGTATGTGCCCACCATCCCGGTAGCCATCGCCACCTGCTGCGCCGTCAGACCCGCTTGGTATCCAAGCTCCTGCAAGGCGGCGATCTGCTGGCTGAAATTCAAGCCCTGATTGCTGGCCGCGATCTGCGCCGCCACCAGGTCGTACAGCGCCTTGCCGGTCGCCCCGGACTGCCGCGCCTCGGCCAGCAGTCCATTTACCACCCTTTGCGCTTCGGCTTGCTGCCTGACCTCGGCCGACATCAAATTCTCAAGAGCCGTCTTTTGGATAATGTACCCATCAGCCGTCTGTGCCGCCGCAGACGCCAGTTGCGGGTATAGGCTGATTAGCCGCTGATACTCGCTTTCTGTAAGCGCGGTAGATTGCGCCATCTTGTTGTATGCCTCAACAAGCAGCTCTTGGCCATTGACCGCACTGTCAAACGCCTGTTGTAGCTCCTCATAGGCCGCAATCATATTTTTCTGCTCGTCGGTCAGCGATTCGCCATTCGCCTCAAGCACACGCAGCCATTCGACCTGTGTGGCAATTTCGGCGTTCATGCTGTCAAAATGCGCACGTTGCTCGTCGGCTATTTCACCTGTTTTATCAAGCTGATTGGCAAACGCCTTCAACTGCTCTGTCGCAACCTTATACGCATTTTCGCCAGACCGCGTAATCTCGGTGGTTACAGTGACCGGAGTTGCTGTGCCAACAAATTCTTCCTCCGTCTTATATTCGCCGGTATGGAATATGAATTTGTCTCCAGTTTCCTTTTCGGCCTTTTTCTTGCGCTCCTCATCAAGCAAATCAAGTTGCTTTTCAAGCTCCTCATTTTCTTTTTCAAGAGCAGCCTTTTCATTTAGGATTTCGCTTGTCCGCTCGTTCCACGGCATTGCGTTGATTTCTTCCAGCCGAGTCTTGTTGGTTTGAAGCTTGTCGTTGGCATCCGCGATCTCTGCATCAAAATCGGCGATAGACTTTTGCGACGCCTTCACAACTTCCAGCACAACCCCTATTGCCGCGCCTGCGGCCATAATGCCCAGCACCCACGGGTTCAGCGATCCCAAGCTAAGTGCCGTCGCAGCTTTTTTTATGGCGTTGATCGCCGCCACAACACCTACCAGTGCCGCAGACGCAGCGCCCGCCGTCACCACCGCACGCCCGAAGTCCGTGTCCAGCAGCTCCACCAGCCCGATCACGCCGTCCAGTGCACCCTTGATGGTATCCGTCTCCACCAGGTGGCTCACAAACTCCGTCCAGCTTGCGGTGAGCTGCTTGCTCTTGGCCTCCCAGCTGTCCAAATAGATCTCGTTTTCTCTTAACGCAGAACCCGCGCCGTCGGCGTAGTCCTGCATCATTTTTTCAACAGTGTCCCAGTTGCCCATCAGGGCGGTCAGGATGTTGGCCTGTCGCTTTCCGGCCAGTGCTTCAGCTATGGCTGACTGCGCCACCGTGTCCAGCGTGTCCCACTTCCCTGCAAGGTCACTCAACACCGCAGAGGACTCGCGGAGCTGCCCGTTCGCCATCGTGCTGATACCGGCGTACTCTCGCAGGGCATTGGATGCCTTTGCGATGCTCTCTCCGTCTATCAGCTCTCCGTCCTCGGTCTCGCCCTTGATCTGGCGAATGTTCATCACGATGGTACGCAGGCCGCGTGAGATTTCAGAGCCGCTGCGCTGCGTAGCCGCAACACCTGCGCCCACCAGTGCAGAGAACGTCTGCACGGACTCACCGGCTTCCGCAAACACGCTGCCTGCCACGGTGATACCGGAGGTCAGAGCTTCCATGTCCACGGCGTTTTTGTTGGTGATCTCGTTCAGGCCGTCCATGACGGTCATCAATTCGCTTTCACTGCCGTTCAGTTTCCATGCCGCGTTTACCGCCAACAGGAACTTCGATGCGGTGTCCTGCGAAATATCACCGATGTTCGCCAGCAGAGTGCCCAGCTCCGCCATGCTGTCCAGTTGGTCACCCAAAAAGCCCGCACGAGCGAAGGTGGTATACATGGCGGTTATCTCGTCCGCCGTCCTGCCGTATGCGCTGGCGAGACTGTAAGCGTTCTCCTTCAACTCTTTCATCTGCGTGTTGGAGTAGTCCGTGACCTTCTGCACGTTGACCATTTCCGTATCAACGTCCTTGAGGGTATTTATCGCCTCACGAAAAGATCCAATCACCTTGGAGATCATGTCTCCGAATATCTGCCACGCGGCCATTTTCAGCAGGACTCTGCCAATGCTGTCGCCCAGCAGCGAGTTTTTCTTTGCCGCATCCACCGCGCCGTTAGCCAGTTTGTACACTTCGCCGGTGCTCTCATTTATGGCAAAAGTGAAGTTGTCAGTCGTGCCTTTGGCTCCGTCTACCGCCGCAGAATAGGTCTGGAATACGCCCGCCGCGTTCCGCACGTTGCCGGTTGCTTTGACCGTTGCGCCGGACATTCCATCCAGCGAAGCTATCCACTCCTTGGCCTCCGCCGCATTGCCGCTGAACGTTCCGATGTTGGTTCCCATTGAACCGAGAACGTTCTGTATCTTCTGCGCTTCCGCTGCGGCTCTGTTCGCTTCAGCTTCCTGCGCTTTCTGTGCCGCCTCCTGTGCTTTTGCCTGTACCTGCGCGGCACGTTCAGCAGCCTTCGCCACCTTTTCGTAGTTCTGGGTGACTTTCTCCTGCGTGACTTCCAGATTTCCAGTTTCCTTGTTCAGCCGCCGCGTAACCTGTACCGTTTCGCCCAGTTTGCTGTTATACTGCTGCACCACGCCCGTCATCTGACCGCTGCTGTCAAATGTCTGCGTCATCTTGGAGAGGTTTTGCGATGTGGCTTTTATCTTTGCTATGACCGGCGTAGTGTCTATGTCGATCTTTATGGGTGTAGACTCCAGCCCGGAGATCGCGCTTTTCAGTTCAGTAAAGTCGGGCTTTGCCGTTACCTTAAAAATCGCCATACGCTACCTCCGTTTTGTCTTGCATTGTCTTTATATTTGTGGTATAATTTCAGGTGAAAGGAAGTGATTTTTGTGTCTGAGAAAACCGAGTCTTACACGTTCCGCATCCCCTCTGACTTGCGGGAGAAATTGGAACTCCGCGCCGCTAATGAGGGGCGTTCCCTGTCTAACCTCATCATCTTCCTGTTGAAAAAATCCGTTGCCGCAAAGGGGTGATTTTATGGATTTCTTTGAAAGCATGGCCTTGTCTGGCGGCGATCCCGCGGTGGCTGCTGGTATGCACACAGCCGCCAATTCATCTCCCGAACGTCCTGCACCCGCTGGGCGCCGCGGTCCTCCGCCTCCCGGCGTGACAATTCCCCCGAACGCCTACGCCATTTACTCTCGTTCCGGGAAGTATCTCGGCTGGGCTTACCATGAGGAGAAACTATGAGCAGCGGAATCTATGGCATCCACAACCTCGTCAATGACAAGTGGTATGTGGGTCAGGCTGTTGATATTGAAAAGCGGTGGGCCACCCATCGCTGGGCACTGTCCGCTGGCAAAAACGAATCGGAGCATTTTCTACGCGCTTGGAGAAAATATGGGGCTGATGCCTTTGAATGGCTGGTGCTTGAGGAATGTTCTCCCGATGTTTTGGATGAACGCGAAATGCTTTGGATTGCCAAAAAGGACTCCTTTCGCAACGGTTACAACCGCACAATAGGCGGCGGCGGATGTCCGGGCCGAGTTCAGTCTGACGAAGAAAAGCACAAGCGCTCAGAGGCCCTTTCTGCTATCTACGCCACTCCCGAATACCGTGAGAGGCGCTCTGCGCTCTCTAAGGCGATGTGGAAGAACCCCGAATACAGGGAGAAACTATTGCCTGTTCGTGCTGCTGCCATGTCCACACCGGAATACAAGGGGAAAATATCTAAAACCTCGAAATCTCGGTATCAAGACCCTGCCTACTGGGAGAACTATCGTCGCAAAATTCGCGCTTATTTCGATGACCCGGCTAACCGTGAAAAGATCCTGCGCGTCAATCGACAGACTTGCGCAAACCCAGAACGAAACCGTAAAATCGGCGAATTTCACCGAAAACGTTACGCGGAAGATAGCGCCTTGCGCGGCAAGGTATCGTCTGAATCTGCTGCGCGTTGGGCTGATCCGGAAATGCGATCCAAAATGCAGGCCGCGCAATCCGCTGCCGCGCAGAAACGCGCTACAAAAATTTTGCAAGTCGAAACCGGCATCGTTTATCACTCCATGCGGGCTGCCGCCGATGCTGTCGGCGGTACTCCCGGAACTATTTGCTGTGTTTGCAAAGGCAAACGCCTTACTGCCTACGGCTACCGCTGGCGCTACGCAGACCCGGAAGGTTAAGACCAATCGTCCTCTTCCCGTATCACGCCTCCGTCCGCCGCCATCCCCAGCGTGGGTTCCGCCGCGTTCATGGCCCGAACCAGCGTTTCCTCTGCTCTGCCGCCGTCTATCATCTCCTGCACGAAGTTGCTGAAAAACGGCCTCTTAGGCGGCTTTCTTGTCCAGTTGTACTCCGGGTTTCTTTTCTCGATGCGGTCTATCAGGTCGTCCCCGTCCACATGGGGGTCTACCGGCTCTCCCTCACCGTCTGCCGCGCCGCTTGGCTGATACAGCAGCGTCAGGTTCATACCGCCGTCCCGTTCGTCCGAATACACCGTGGCGCTGGCGCGCATATCGTCCAAACCGCCGTCCTCTCTCCGACGCACATATTCCGTGGGCTGAAACCGGTCGTATACGTCCGCCTCCACATGGTCCTGCAAACAAAGCCGCATATCGTCCGCCAGAGCCTGCCGAGATGCACGGAATGCATCCTTTACCTGCTTTTCCAGCGTTGCAAGGTCTGCCTCAAAGCCGCTGAATTTCCCCACAATCTTTGTTGCCACAGCCGCGCCGCCTCCCCTCTGCTGTCTACACACGCCAAAGCGCCGCATTTCCGCCGCACTCTCGCGTCTGTCCCCCTCCCCCGCCAATCGACAGGGGAGGGGGTAATTTGTCAGGACTCGGTGACGCTCACCGCGCACTGGGCGGTAAAGTTCTTGTCGCCGTAGTTGAACGTCACGGTCAGATCGCAGTCTCCGGCGGTCTCGCCCGCCGTGATCACACCCGTGTTCTGCCCCACGGTCGTGCCGCTGGGTGCGCCGGTCATGGCATACGTGCACTTGCTGGGGTCCAGGGCTGCCAACTGTCCGTTGGCCAGCACCGCCTGGGGACGCACCTGTGCCGTGCCGCTCTTGGGCACGGAGATCACGCCGCCGATAGCCGCCACCAGCCCCGTGACCACATCCGCGTCACCGTCGGGCACCAGCACGTACCAGCCCAGCGTCCCGCCGTTTCCGCAATTATCGCACTTGTCGCTTACCACCTGCTCGTCCATACTGATAGCGCGGCCAACGATGCTGGTGGTGTCGTAGTTACTCTGGCTTCCGGTCACGGTAGCGGTGCCCGCCTGCAGCTTAAGCGGCACGTTGATATACAGCCACCCCCAGCGCGTGCCCTCGTTGGTCTTGGCGTTCACGTTGCTGTACACCGCCATCTGCGCCGTAAACAGCCCCACCTTGCCGTTCATGCTGGTGGTCAGCCGTCCCACAGCGGCGCTGAGCTTGTTCACGAAGTACCACACCTTGTACTGCTTTCCGCTTACCGCGGTAAAGCCGGTGATCGTACCGTCCGCCGCAATGTCATAGGCCACGCCGCCCTGGGCGATCATGGAGGCCGCGTTCACCTCCTGCACGTAGCACACTGCCTTGTTCATGCCGTACTGAGCCGTCGGCGCGCCGTCGCTCACGTCCACTTTCAGCGCAGCAGAGGCCGCCGTAACCACCTGGCATACCGGTGCAACTGCGTTGTACGTCACGCCAGCACCCACACCGGCCATCTTGGTCTTGAGGTCGAAGTTGGCCTGGGTGAAGTCCACCTGTATGTCCGGGTCGCTCTCGATGATGGTGGCGATGCCGTTGTTCAGGCCCGCTCGCAGGGGATCACTGTTCACACTGGCGGTGATGTTGCCCTCCTGGAACTTGTTGCTGGAGAAATAGATGTCTCCGCTTTCCATGTCGGCGAGCTGCGCCGCGCAAATGCCCCTGGTATACAGCTTCGCGTCATTAAACTGGATCACTTGCTTTCACTCCTTTTTACATTTGTCCGAGGTGCTGTGTCGCCATTTCGGCAGGCCGCAGCGCCGTATTTCCTATATTCTCTTTCTCATAAAACAGGCTGGGGTGCGGGTTTCCGTTTTTCCACTTCGTCCCCTGCGCCTCCGCCACGGCGCACACCATGTACCCTATGATCCGCTGCCATGTTTTCGTTTTCTCCTGCAGCTTCAATATAGGCCACTGGTCTATCTCCGCCTCGTCCACGTGCTCCAGTGCCGCGATAGCCGCGATACGCTCCCACACGCAGCCGGACAGTGGTACGCCGTTCATCTGCGCCAGGTCTCTCTGTGCTTCCAGCAGCTCCGGGTTTGCCTCCGGTGCGGCCAGCTCAATACCGTTCTGTGCCGCCGCGATCTCCCGCAGCCGCTGGAACTGCACCGGCGTCACCCGCCACAGTTCCTCCCCGTCCACGGTGAACTCAACCGCTTTCAGGCAGCCCTTGTCCTGCGGGTCTACCTTGCATCGGAACATCCCCACCCGTTTTCCCAATGGCAGCCCTTTCCCCAGCCGCAGGGAAAGCGCCAGCATCAGAAGCGCCCGTGAGAAAAGTCCAATCCCCTCCTCATTTTTCTCCAACGCCTCATATTCCATCCGGTAGAGCGCCGCCAGCAGGGGCATGGCCGCATAGCGCACAGGGAGCGCCTGCTGCACGATGTCGATGCAGGGCCGCGCCATTTCAAATGCCTCCAGCTCTTCCACCAAAATGGGATACAGAGTCAGCCCCTCCGCCTCCACTTCTTCATACCGGCGGCAGGCTTTTTTTATGCTCTGTGAGATCGCCATAAAACTCTTTTTCCTCCCTCACGAAACACCTAATTAGTTAAACAGAAGTACCAGCATTGCCGTTCTCCGTTTCTCAAAATGTAGTCACGACGCCATTCTCGTCGCTGTCTGCCCACGCAAGGCTCATGTGAAGCCTCCGCCCCACGTTCATGCCCTGGTCGTAAATAGCCCTCGATCCGTTGTCCGGGTGTGCGCCCCTGTCAAAGCTCACCACTCCCGCGCCGCCGATGTTCACACCATTCAACGCCTCAATGATGCACTGCTCCATGTCAAAGCTACGTGCATAATCGTCTGTTCTCGTGGTGGTCTCATGCCCGTAGTTACATAGAATGTCAAAAAATATCCCCACGGCAGCGGTAAACGCGCTCTGCGGTATTACCCTGCCTATGTAGACCTTTACCACCGTCTGAGCCATCGTCTGAGCCTGTCCCCAGTATTCCAGCGGGTACAGCCTGTACCCCTTCGGGTGTTTGGCCTTCTGCTCCTCCGTGTCCAATACCGGCGCTTCGCCGTCAAACACGATCCCCAGCTTTTCCGCCGCTGTAGGCAGCTTCTCCGCCAGCGGATTTGCCCCGTCATAGCACAGGTACTTCATCAGCCGTACCCTGGGGCGCCGGTTGTCGTCCACCGGCGTATACCCGTTCCGGTCCGGCAGGTCCAGCAGGTAATTCACGATCTTCTTCGGCAGTCTTTCCACCCCTTTATAGGTCGAATACCCTTCCTGCACCTTTTCAAATGGATAGAAAGGGCTGTCAAATTCCGCGTTCACGTTCTCACCTCGTTTTGCAACTTGTTTCACATGAAACATGCTGTTTCCGTTGCGTTTTTAATATTTTTTGCAACTATTAGTTCCGTTGCGTTTCGAATATTATTCCTGAGCTTTCTGTGCCTTTTCCGCCAGTTCCACCAGCTCCTGCACGCTCTCCGGCGTCATAGCGCTGGCCGCGCTCATGGACATCCGAGCCACCACGTCGTTCATGATGCTCAGGTTGGCGTTTATCTCCGTGTTCATCATCTTTTCCAGATCGCGGTAGTCCGCCAGCAGGTCATACGCTTTGTCCCGCAGTGCGTCGCTCTGCTTCTTCATCCGGTCGATCTGGTTGATCAGCTGCACGCCGCCCACCCAGTCGTAGTCGTCGGCGCTCATCAACCACCGGTCGCCGCCGCAGCCCTCGAAGTCCATCCGCAAATAGGCCCGCGCCAAAATACCCAGCAGATACCGCCGCTTTCGCTGCCCGTTCTCCCGGTACATGGGGGGCGTGTCGCCACGGAATTTTTCCCCGGTATTTACCACCACCCGGTCGATGCACCGCTCCGCACAGTGGCTCACGATCTCCTCCTTCTGCATCAGAGGAAGATAGCTCTTGGCGTTGATAAACACCTCTTTCATAGTAAGGGGTCTGCGCTGTGTAATGTTCGTCTCCATCGTTTCCGCTCCTTTCAGATTCTCAATGGATGTATTCCTTTATCGGCCTGCGTCCGGCTGCTCCTTCCGCATCCGGCAGCGCTTCCACTCCGCCGCGTTCTCATACCGGCAGCTGTCCGGGCAGTAATACTGATAGCAGCAGAAATCTGTATTCCCGCTCTGCTTTCCGCACCGCAGCGTGATCTCGCCCCGCTTCCGGTAGCTGTGCTCACAAGTCTGCTTTGCCATTTCTCTTTACCACCCTTCCAGCGCGATCTCCGCGCTCACGCTCTGTCCCTTGCAGGAGGCCGTCACTGTCAGTGGATTCACGCTGCCGCCCCAGCAGTACACGGTGGCGGTGTTGCCCTCCACCTCGGCGGTATAGCTGTCCTCTGCCGCCCCGGTGAAGGTCCATTCCACCGCGTCTCCGGTCTCCGCGCCGTTCTCGGTGTATATGGCCGTCAGCACGGTCTTGCCGTAGGCTTCCAGTCTCTCCACCGGATCCGTCTGCCAGTGTACGCCGCTTACGCTCTCTTCCACCGTCACCGCATAGGTACCGTAGTGCTCCTCATTCTGCACAAGCACCGCCGTTATGGTGCATTCTCCCTCGCCCACCGCCGTCACGTTGCCGCCGGCGTCCACCCGGCATACGCTCTCGTCGCTGCTGAACCACAGGTAGCGGGTGGGGTGCTCTGCGTCTCCGTCCGCCTTTTCGCCGTTTCGCAGGGAGGCGGCGGTAAACTTCACCTTCTCGCCTTTGCTCATCACCGCTTTTCCCCCCACGTTTATCTCCCAGGCAAAGGGGTAGGCGTTGGCCACCCGGTTCATCAGATCGTCCTTTTCCTTGTCCGGCTCCGTCATCCGCGCCGTAAACCGCAGCAGCCGGCAGCTTTCGTCGTCCCCGGTGAACTCCTGCGCCACGTCCGCGTAGCCGGTAATCTGATACGCCATCCGCCCCAGGATCATCCGGCTGTTTACGTCCAGATCCGCGGTCTCCTTATTTCGCTGTATGATGATGTTGAAATACCCCTGCATCATCAGCACCGTCTCCTGGAAATCGTTGGCATTGGCGTTTAGTTTCACGCTTTCCAGCACCATCGGCTCTTTCAGTACGTTGCCGTACCAGTCCAAGTGATTCCATGTGGTGTTGCACCGCCTAATGATGCCACCGCCCACGGCAGAGGAGATGTTGGCCGGGTTCGTCACCAGCCATGTGGAACCCATTGTCTCCATTTTTGCGCCCTCCGGCACATATTCGATGCGCCGGTCTACCATCAAAAACTCCTTGTAGTTGTCGATGGGTCTATCTATGGCGTTGCCCTTCTTCCGTGCGTCCGCCAGCCGGATCAACTGGTCGCTCCACTCGTAGAAGTTGTTGGGGTCGCTGTCCAGTCCCTGCACCCGGCAGGCGGTGTAGTCGCTGGCGTACTTTCCGTATGCTTGCACAAACCGCGCCGTTGGATCTCCAAAATAAGGATTGCGCCGGTCGTTATACTGCGCGGGCCGGTTGGTGGTGGCATGGATCCGTTCCGCCATCGCGGCGATGTTGCCCAAACTGTTCTTTATGTCCGCCATCGCCGTTCACCTCCACGCTCCGCTTCCGTCACAAAAACTGGTATCGTCCGTAGCCGCCACGTCTTCGCTGCACCGTGTTCAAAAACGCACAATCCTGTTCGTATTTGTGCATTTCGTCCATCAGCCTTGCCCGGTTCTTCTCCTGCTTCGCAGCGCCCTCCTTCATATAGGTGCCCTCGTTCACCGTGTCAAAGCTGGCATCCTTTATCTTCATTTGGTCGTTCAGCCAGTTGCGGAAAAACCGCTCGTCCCATACGCTTGCCACGCACAGCCCAAGTATCCGCTTTTGCTCCATTGTCAGCTCGTGACCAAATTCACCGTCTGTGTAAAAGTCCAACGTGTAGTTTATTCCCGCCATGTCCTGCATAGGGAACGTTACCACGCCTGTTTCGGCGTTGTAGCTCGCCCCGGTGTACGGCACCGCCGTCATGCCGCCCGTCACATCCTGCTCCACAATGGCGCAGGAAAATAACTCGTAACCCACCATTCCGGTGTCCACTTCCGTTTCTCCCACCAAACTGTCCTCGTCGCTGGTCCAGTAAAAATCGCCGTAGCTGGGCTGCACCACCCCGTCCGCCAGATACGCCCGCATCTGCACCGGCAGGGAGAATAGAGGGATAGCGTTCAGCATATACAGGCTCATCCGCCGCAGAAACGCCGCCGGGTCGTTGGCCGCTTCCTCTTGCAAGCGCACATCGTCTATCTCCAGCATGGCGTGATTCGATATGATCTCGCTCCACTTCGTGCCCATTGCTTCCTCCCTTTCCGGTTTTGTCCTCTTTTTTTGCCTTTCAGTGTGCCGGAGAGCGGCGTCACCGCCGTCCTCCGGCACGTTTTCTCCGTTTTTATCAGGCGCCGATGGTCAGCGTCACGCCGCCGGCCTCGTTGTCCGTCTCGCTCACGGGGATAGCGTTCACCGTCACGTCGTCGTTCATGCGTTTGTCCTTTGTGGGCAGCACGACCGGCCCGTTCACGCGCGGAGTTACCTCGTATGCGCCCTCGTAGACAGAGATGGCCTCTCCCCCGGCTTGTACCACGACATCGCGCAGCTCTATCTCTACTACCGGCTGTATATCGCGTACTTCTATCTCTACCGCGTTCTGCCCCACGGGGAATTGCTGCGGTGCCATTTACATCACCCCTTTGGATCTGCTCTCGCAGACAAACAGGGTATTTCCCTTCGCTCCTACCACGCTCCCGTCGTTGAACTTGATCCGCGCCTGTACAGGGGGCGTCCTCCCGGCCTTAAAGGCGAAGGTCTGCTCCTGCGTCAGAGGAAGCAGCCACTGTCCGTTCTCCTCGTCGTAGTTCACCGCGCCGGGGTATGTCTGGGTCAGGTTCCCTATGGTGATTTCCAGCCGCAGCACCATCTCCGGTGTTATCAGCAGCTCTCTTTGCCGCAGCACAATGGGCAGCGAATAGGCGTCGCCCTGCATCATGGCCGTTCCCTCCTTCCGCTTATATGCTCAAGGGCTTTCCTTCTTACTTGGCATCCTTTTCGTTCATGTCCTCGATAATGGCGATGAAGTCGCCCTTCTCGTGACCCTTGCGCTTGCTCAGCGCGTTCAGCTTCACCGTGCGCTCCCGCGTTACATACCGGCTGCCCTGTCGGTAGGCGTCGGCGTACATCTGCGCCGCCATCACCTTGTGTCCCTCGCACAGCGCCGGGTAGATGTTCAGCAGCTCGTCGCCCAGCTCCACCAGCTTGGCAAAGGCTCTTTTGTCCAGTATTTCGCCCGGCTTGTAGTCCACCCCCAGCGCCTCGCGCTCCTCGTCCGTCAGTCCGCTTACCACCAGCAGCCACCGCTGCGCCATGAACCGGCGGTTCATCTCCGTCAATATGCGGCTCAGGTCCGGCTTCGGCACATAAAAGCTTCCCGTCTTGCCCACGATGTTTCCGTACATTCCGCCGTCGCCGAACTGCACCACGTTGTCGTCCGCCACCGGCGCCATCCACAGGAAATGCACCTGCTCCGCGCTGGTGCTCACCTGCACGATCTGCGGCACCGTCTGCTGGGGGATGTTCTTCAGCGCCTCCGCCACGGCGGCTGCTGCGGCCTTCTCGCTGGCTTCCTTCACCATCTGCGCCACCTGCTCGGCGGTGTACATAGCCGGCGCGGCAGTCATTTCCGTGGCATCAGCCGCGTCCTGCACATCCTCACTTGCCGCCGCGTTTACGGTGCTGCTCTCATCCGGCGTTTCCGCGCTCTGCTGGGGCGTCAGCATCACCTGGTCGTCCTCGCTCTCCTCCGCCGCGATCTGCGCGGCCAGTCTGTTTCCGCTTTTTCTCTGCTTACCCATGCTTTCTTCTCCTTTCAGATTCATTTCATGGTCTGTTTCTATCTGCCGCAATGCGTCAAGGCTCCCACCGCTGCCCCGTTTACACGTCGGCGCATTGCATACCCTCCGGTTTCCCGGTACTGCCTTTTGTTTGCTTTGACAACGTCTCCTCTGGGACACGCTTTTCAGGAGGTGCGAGGAGTCCTATATGGCGGAAACGGCAGGGCTTGAACCTGCGCCCCTCTGATTAACAGTCAGATGCTCTGCCAACTGAGCTACATTTCCGTATGGGGCTTTCGCCCCCATAAACTCCCTTTCGGGCGAAAACAATCCAACGTTTTCATCTGGCACGGACGCGAGGACTCGAACCCCGAACTGCGGTTTTGGAGACCGCCGTTTTCCCGGTTAAACTAAATCCGCATATTCGGGGAGGGGCATTCGCCCCTTCCCCCCGTTTGGTTTCCCTTACACGGTGAAGTGCGCGATCTTGGACGCGAACGTGGCCACAGAGTCGAGGGAAATCGTCAAATTGAGACCAATTTCCATATCTCCGGTGCGGGTGGGATCCATCTCAATGGAGATGGGCGTTCCGCTGGTGTAGCCGATGGTCAGCGGCTTTCTGCCGTTGCCCGCCAGCATCCAGATGTCGTTCTCGCTGAGCATGGTCTCCACTGTGGTGTTCTGGGTGCCGGGGATGATAACGTCCCGCATGGGCATCAGGCGCACCGCCATGAACTCGCCCAGGTAGCCGGCCTTGGTGTAGTCGGCGCCCAGCAGCGTGGCGATAGCGGCGTCCATGTTCACGTTGGTGGAGCCGGTCACGGTGTTGGGCAGCACCTTGCTCAGGGCCACGGTGCCGCCGGTGGCAAACACGTCGGAGATGGTGGTGTTGTTCAGCGCGGCGATCTTGTTGGCGCCCTTCACCCAGTTCTGGTTGTTGAAGGTGAAGTTCAGGTTGGTGGGGATCAGGCTGGTGTCCTCCGTGGCGGTGGTCATGGCCTCATTCCACATACCCATGGTCTTGGCGTACATACCCGCCACCATGTTGGCGAAGAAAACGCCGAAGTCCATGTTGGTGCCCACCAGCTGCATCCACTTGGCGGTGATCCAGCAGCTCTTGGGGGTGGGGTTCAGCGTGTAATCGCGGGAATAGAAGCGGTTACGCGGCACGCTGCGGCTGGCGCCCCAGCTGGAGTCCTGGAAAACGGGGATGTCGTTGCTGCCGATGCTCACGGCGTAGGTCTGTCCCAGCTCGATCTCCACGGTCTCGGCGAAGTCGCTCAGCGCCTCGGAGTACACGGCGGGCAGAATGGGGATGATGACCTCCTGCCAAATGCCCTGCAGCACGGCGTAAAACCGGGCGTTGCCGTAATACTCGCCGCCGTTGCGCTTGAACTCCTCCCAGCTCTCGGGCGCCTTCTTGCCGGTGCTGGCGCAGGCCAGCTTGGCGGCATACAGCAGGCTCTCCCGCTGGAACTGCTCGTTCAGCTGCTTGTAGCCCCGGTCGTTCATGGTGCGCTGTACGGGGGTGTTCTGCCCCTTGGCGCTCAGAACGGCCATCTTGCCCTTCAGGGCGTGTTCATAAAACAGCACGCGGCCCTTGGCCACGATGTCCTCGCGCTGGTCGTTTCCGTTGATGGCGAAAACCTCATTGGAAACGCTGTTCAGGTTCAGCTTTGCCATTTCTTACTCACTCTCCTCTCTTGTCACGCGGTCACGGTGCTGACCTTGCAGGCCCACACGTCGTAGTACACGAAGCTCTGCCCGGCGCCCTCGGTGAAGTTGCCGGTGCCCTTCAGCTTGAAGTAAATGGCGCCGGTAGCAGTGGGGGCGGCAGCGGCGGGCACCAGCAGACCGTTGGCGATGGTGAAGATGGTGTTCGCGCCGATGGCGGCGCTCAGGTTGCCCTCACCGAAGCGGTAGGCGTGCTTGCCGTCAAACACGATCTCGGTGAAGGTGCCGTCCCGGCCGGCGGGAACGCCCAGTCCCAGCGTGGCGGTGCCCACGGCGTAGTTGTTGCCGTTGCGTCCGCCCAGCGTGGGCCACTCGTAGGTGTTGCAGGCGTACACGCCGGTGTCTGCGTTGGCGGCAGCGCCCGCAGCGGTCATGTAAAAGGCGTTCTCGTTCTTGATGCCCTTGAAGCCCGCGCAGGGCAGCTGCTCGCCGCGCACCACCAGCAGACCCGCGGAGCAGTCCGCATCCGCATCGGACACCTGATAGCGTCCCGTGATGTTGCACAGTTCGTTGAACTCGTTGTTGGTGATCCGCGGCTCAAACGCGGTTTTCTCAATGTATGCCATGTTTGTTCACTCTCCTTTTCGTTTTACTTACCGGCATCGATGCCCCACTTGTTCAGCAGAGCGTCCACACCCTCGCTTCCCTCGCCGCTGTTGCCGGCGATGTGCTCCCAGGCATAGGTGGTCTTGCGCTTCTGTGCGCTGCGTTTGTCGCTCTCCATCACGGCCTCGCCGCACACGGCCAGCACCGCCTCGCGCACCAGCTTCTCGCCCAGCCACGCACCGTCCTTGTCGCAGCTGTTGGCGTACAGTCCGGCCTCGATGTTCTCGTTTACCGCCTTGATGGCGTCCTCCGCCACCTTTTCCTCGCGGTTGGCGTTGAAGGCGTCCAGTGTTGCCTTGGCGGAAGCCTTGCAGGCGCTCAGCCGGCGCTTGCTCTCCGCCTCCTGCATGGCGCTGATCTGCTCGTTGGCCGCTTCCAGCTTGGCGTTCAGGCTCTTCACCTCGCCGTCGGTCTCCTTCACGGAGGCCACGGTGTAGTCCACCACGTCCGCCACATCGGCGTTCAGCTCCACCTCGCCCACGCTCAGCACGATATGCGCCGCGCAGGGCATGATCTTGCTGGCGATCACCTCGCCGTTGTCTTCAGCGTTAAAGGTGTAGCCGAAAAGATTGCCGGAAGCGTCCAGCAGTGCCACGTTCAGCCCGTCCTCGCTCATGGAGAGCACCTTGTGGTTGGGGAACTTGGTCTGCATCTGCTCCATCGCTCTCTTGTTCATGTTGCTTTTCACTCCTTTTTTTGTGTTTTTGTCGGGTTTCTTGCCGTCGCTGCCCTCTGCGGCTGTGTGCAGCGACGCGGCCCGCAGCTTCAATTCCTTAAATTCCTCCTGCATGGCCGCCAGCTTTGCGATGCTCGCACCCGGAATAGCGGGGCTTACACCATTGCCCAGGATCGTAACCGCAAGTCCTTCCCATTCGGTCATAACCTCAACTTTCCCGTCTTTGTAGGACTTGCTCACAAGGGTTTCTACCGAAACATCCATGCTCCCTGCCTGCACGATATAGTCAGTAAGTTCCTTGTTGTAAAAGGCAAACAGCTTTCCTTTTGCCTTGATCCACATATTCCCGTCTCGCTCTACCAAAGCAAAATCTGCGGGGTCGTCGGACAGTGTTCCTACAATTCGTTCAGCCGTGGCGTCTGTGTAGGAGTTGTATTCCTCCCCGGTTTGGGGGTCGCGGCGCACTCGGTAATTGTGCCCATCCCCGACTTTCCCGTTTACATAGGCAATCAGGATTGGTCTCCCAACAAATGTCAGGTAGTATTTATCAAGGTTTTTGTAGCTCCAGTTGTTTCGGTTTACATTGTCTCGCATAAGCCAGAACTCAACCGCAAACTCGAAATTGCTGATTTTCTGCAAAACCTTAAGTTGTCCATATTCAGTTAGCGGCTTCGTTTTTATTCCCACATTTTTCCCTCCTCTTCTGCGGCAGACGCAACACATCATTCGCTGGCTTTCCGCTTGTTGCGCGATAACGAATCGTCTCATACGCAATTCCCGTTCGCTCTGCCCACTCAGCCATCGTTCTTGTCTCGCCGTTTTGAGTGATCCTGCGGTTTGCGCGGGTATTGTTCATCTGCGTTTTCATATCCACCCAGCGGCAGTTTTCTGGGCAGTAATTGCCGTTTACGTCGATGCGGTCGATAGTTAATGCATCTTGGTGGCCGCTGGCGAGCGCCCAATCCCGGAACGCCTCGTAGCTCTTATCCCACTCCGGGCAAACCTTGATGCCCCTGCCGCCGTAGTAGGAATAATCTTTGTTTTCACAGTTATTGCAGCGTCCTTTCATCCCAATCCACACGCGATACAGTCGAGATCTGCTTTCTTTGTGTGTGGAAAATGACGGCGTGTGTGAAGCGGAAACTTCCAATCCGTAGCATCCGCAGCTTTTTGTATGACCATTGCGCAAATCCTGGCTGCGCACAACGGTTTCTTTACCGCAGTCGCATACGCACCTCCATTGCGCTTGCGCCCTTGGAGATTCCACTCGTTCAATGACCGTCAGTCTGCCAAATCGTTGGCCTGCTATGTTTATTGCTTTCGCCATATTCAATTACCGCCTTTCGTAACCAGCCTTCTTTTCAAAACAAGGGGAAGGCGGCAAGGCTAACCGCTTTTCGGGAGCTACCCTATCCCCATGTTTTTCACTCGTCCTCGTCGGCAAACAGTTTTCGACACCAATTGTCGAAAGTCGCTCTGCTCATGCCGCCGTTATCGAGCATGGTCCAGGCATCCAGCAGCTTGCGCCTGTCGTCGGTGTTGGCGATCTGCAGCTCCTCCGCCTTCAGGGAAAGCGCGTTGAACTCCCCATCCGCCGTGGCGCGGATAAATCCGCCCAGTGCCTCGTTGACACCGTCCACAATGGCCACGCACACCTCGAATACCCGGTCCAGGTCGTTGTCAAAGTCCTCGTCCAGCTCCGGCGTACCGGGGTACATCAGCCGCAAATGGTAGTCGTGGGGTATCTCCGCGAACTCGTCTATCCGCTCCGGCTGCTTATGCTCCAGCTTGTGGATCGCATCCGACAGAAACGGCATACCCATGTCGCACAGCACCCGGTCCTTGATGTCCGCGAACCACTTTTCCGCGTTGCCGTATGCCTCCATCACCCGGCGCATCGGCTCCCGCATAAACGCGAACCGAGGGTTATCCCAGCTGGCGTATTCCTGTGCTCTCATGTCCTCACTCCCTCTCTCCGCAAAATGAAAATGGAGCCGCAGCCGGTGTTCTCCACCGGCGCAGCCCCATTCGGCTCTCCTCGCAGTCCCTTTACCGCGATTATTCGTTTTTCGTTCCCCACTGTCGCAGGGGCTCTCGCCGCCCTATCGATCCATCGGCACCGGCATAGCCGTGCCTTTCTTTTTCTTCACCGTGTGTACGGTGTGTGCCTTTATGGCCAGCCCGTCCGCCGTCCGGCGTATCTCCACGTCGTTGCCGCGGGCCAGCTCCCGGTTGATCTCGGGCAGGTCATCCACCGTCAGTATCGTTATCATGCCCATTTCTTCTCAGCCTCCCGCATCCTCTGACGCTTCCTGCCCCTCTGTCGCTGGTTTCCCCTCTGATTTCGGTCTGCCTCCTGGATTGGTTGCTCTTTTAGATTCCGGGGTTTGGTTTCCATTGCCACCGTTTTTTGCTTCCGTAAACGTGGAGCTGAGAGGTTTCCTCAAATCCATAATGCCGGATTCCAGCATCGCTCGGCTTATGGACATATCATCCAGCAGAGACATATTGTTCATAGCCAGATATTTCAGCGTTGCCGGCAATATGCCCAGCGTCATATCTTTTCTCAGGCTTTCTTTCAAATCATTGTCCGTGGCAATGTCCCCGAAACACTCAAATCGCCATGAATACTTCAGGTTCAGCCCGTCCATGATGCCCTGCATCATGCGCTCATAGCACCGGTATATCTGCTCGGCAAACTTGCTCTCTATTTGCAAACTGATATTCGCCACGCCCGCCCGCGGCTCATCGCTGGTGGGGATCAGAGCGCTCAGGCCCGCCTTCGCCATGGTGTATCCGTACCCGGCGGAGCTTATCTTCGTGGCGCTGGGCGCCTCGGCCAGCTGGTGAAGTTCCATGTTCTTCAGCGGCGCGGCGTACCAGCCTATGCCGCTGGTGTTGTTTTCCGCCAGCTCGTTGTAAAACCGTGTGCGGAAAAGCTCCCACCCTGCGTTGCTCAGCTTGTAGCTGTCCGACTGCTGCCTCGTGCTGTTGTCGTCGTATTCGATCTCGCCCGTCAGCAGAGAGATCAGCGGGTTCTGTACCAGTTCCAGCTGTATCTGCTCATACTGCGCAATCTGGATAAACGACAGGAAAAGTCCCGTCAGAGGCGATACCACCGCCGTCTGCGCGTCGTCTATCTCGAAGGGATATACGGCGTCCACCGGCAGCGTCACCCAGTAGCACCACTTTCCGTTCTGGTAGTACACGTCCGGATCTCCCGGCAGCACGCCTCCGCCCTGTTCCGCTGCCGTTTTCAGCTCGGTAAAGCGGTTCATATTGATGGTGTTCTTCGCCGCGTATACATACCGGTTGCCCGCGCCCTTGGGCGGTTTCGCCGCCACCTGGGTGAATATGCCCCAGTAGGGCTTAAACAGGTCTCCGAACTGCGCCGGCTCACATCCCGGCTTCAGAAAGTACATCATGTTAAAGGCCACGGTATACTTCGACACGCTGTTGAACCCCACGATCTTCACCCAGTCGCTGGGCAGCTGCTGCATAAAGGCGTAGTTTACCTTGTTGTGGGGCTTGTCCACGCTCACACGGGGGTAGTAGAATACCTTGCCCTCCTGCACCGCCTGCCCCGCCAGCTTGTGGGCCGTGGTCTTTACGTCCAGCTTGCGCCGCAGTTTCTCCAGCAGCTTCCACTCCCGCCAAAACTCGTCGTTTTTCGCCGTGTCTTTATCGGCGAACTCCGGGGCGATGTAGCTGTGATACGTCAGCAGATCCTGGTACATCTTCCGGGTGTGGAAAAGCGGATAGGCCGTAAATTCCAGCCCGTGCTCCACCTGCCGCAGCCCCTGCTCGTTGCCCAGCGGGGCGGTCAGCATCTCTGCCACCGTATTCTTGGTATAGTCCTCCGGCAGCGAGGAGATGGCCTGCACTCTTCGGTTCTGTATGTAGGGGTTCACCCGTGCCGACTGGCTCATGCTCACCCGGCTGAAAGCGCTGGCCAGCGCCCCTGCCGGCATATTGCCGTACTGCTCCGCCAGCGCGTTGAACCGCTGAAATATCTCCGGGTAGGTGCCGCAGGCTACGCTCTGCAATTCACTTGTCAGGTTCCTCCGCTTCTCCTGCTCCATGCGCCGCCTCCTCGTCTATGCGGGAGCGCTCTTTTTCCAGCTCCCTCTCCCACGCATCCAGCAGCTCGTTTAGCCGCTTCTGCGTGTCAGCCCTGTTCTTTTTCACTCCGTCAGCCAGCGCCGCCGCGATGCAGTCCGCCAGCCACAGCCGGTCTCGCTCCGTTAGGCGTTTCAGATCTGCGCCTTTGATCTCCACCGTCTGCATTTTTTTCGGCGCCGTAGTGCGGTACAGCAGCATATACCCCGCCGTTATCCGTACAAAGCGCTCCTTTTCCGCCAGCGCCACCGTTTCGCCTGTCACCCGCGCCGCGTACAGTCTGTACTTCCTTGCCGCCATTTCAGCATATCCTCCCGCCGCGCCGCGCCGTCACCGTGCGGCCTCCCGCGCCGGCTGCCGCCGCTCTGTGCGGTGCCGCGGCACGGTTTTTGTATTTTGCCAGTTCCGCGTCCCAGTCGCTCTTATGCCGCACCGCCTGCGCCAGTTCCTCTCGCTCCAGTATCTGCGCCACCCGCAGCGCATATTTCAGTGCCGACCATATATCACGCTGTATGTGCTTGCTTATCCGTTCTTCCTTTTGGGTCGTGCCGCTGGCCACCTTTTTCAGGTTCTGTATCTGCCCCACCAGTTCCCGGGTCTTTATGTAGGGGTCAGCCAGCATGGCATCCATGCTGTCGTCCTTGATCCGGTGGTACTTCTTGTAGTTCTCCACGCCCTCGTTCACATTAGAGCACAGCAGCTCCACATTCCGGTTCTCAAATTGCAGTTCCGCGTACCGCACCATCTCCGCGTCCGGATCCGTCACGCCCGCGCCGCCCGCCTTAATGGGATACAAACACGGCACGGCGTTTTCCTGCTCCAGCTCCGTAAAACTGGCGTGGTTTCGCACGCACAGCGGCGCAAGGCCGTCACCCAGGTCCATCATCAGGTTCTCCACCACGCTGGTGCCGTACTGCCATGCGTCTATTGCCAGGTACGTGGGCGCTCCGCCGTCGCAGCAGAAGCGGCTCCACACGTCCTTGATCCGCTGCGCCTGCATCATGCTCTTTACCGGTGGGTTCCAAACGTCCACATACACCACCTGCTTCAGGTAGCGGTCCCGCTTCAGCCAGTCCGTTTGACGTGTGCATTTCAGCACCACGCAGGCGCATTTTGCATTCTTCTTGTCGTCGGCGTAGGATACGTCGTACCCCACGATATAGATCACGTCCTCCGGTTTCAGTTTGTTACCTATGTCGTAGGCGCAGTGCCGGTTCTCCGCGATCATCAGTTTGCGGCACTCTGTCAGCACCTCGTCCCGCACGATAGGATTGCTGTCCGCCCCGGTGTAGCGCGATTCCATTTCGCGCATCCACCGCTCCGGCGTCAGCTTTGTCCGCAGTTTCTGCGCCCAGGAATAGGGCCGCATCTGCTGCAGTACCACGCATTGCCAGGGCACGTCCATAGTAAAGGCGCTTTCCCCGCGCCCCATCTCCTTCATCACCTCACAGCGCACCTGATAGGCGTGGTTCTGCTTTCGCCCCGCGCTGGTGATAGAGTGGTTCTTATAAGCCACAAAGTTGGGATCGGGTTCTCCGTTTACATTGTGCCGCAACCGTACTGCCGGAAGCACAACGGTGGTGTATTCGTCAAAATCGAAAGCAGGCTGTTCTTCCTGCGCGAACTCCTCCGCGGTAGCCGCGTGCAGGTTGTCACCGCGTTTTTCTCCAATGTAAAAGGCACTGCCGTAATCGGTCTCTATCTTGAAGTCGTCCTTACTCTCCGCCGTCACCCGCCAGTGCTTGGCAAGTGCTGAGTAGTCATGCTCTATGGCATGGAATGTCTTGCCGCCTATGGACGCCAACTGCTTCAGCGAAGGCCCGGTATATATCACCTGCGTCCCCGGCCACGCGACACCATTCATCATTTCGGAAATCATCTTGGTGTACGTCTTGGTCATGCCTCGCGTACCTGTGATCGCCACGTCCGTGTACCGGGCATAGGCTCTCAGCATGATCCGCTGTACGATCTCCAGCGTTTTGAAGTTGCTGTCGTCGCTCCGCAGAATATCCGCCAGTTTATCGGGATAACATAAATGGCCAACGCGCAACCCAGACCAGCCAAGCCCACCAGCTATCCGCCATATTCTCGTAGTTCCGTTCCTGCGTGGGCTTTTTTGTCACCCAGCCCAGTCCAGCTACGTAAGCCTTTCCTGTCCGTCGCGCCATTGTTTTCGCTCACCCCCTCATATCTCCAACGGTAGCTACTCCGCTGTCCCGGTTTTAATCATTTTTTATGTTTCCGCAGCAGACCCATTTTTTCGTAGGCTTCCTGCTCCGCCTCGTTTGGTTCCTCGGCAAATTCACCCAGTTCATCCTCTATCGTTGCATCTTCTGGCAGTTCCGCCAATTCCGGCAGCCCGTCGTTTATGCGGGCCTGATTGATGATCGCCAGCAGCATTTTCTCCGCTGCGTCCGCCGTGTAGGTGTACTTGCACGGTCTCCCGAATATCAGTTGAAACGCCTCATCCGGCGTACACTGCTTTCCGTTTTTCATCAGGCCCGCTTTTTCCAGCCTGTCCACGATGCCGTCCAGCCGCAGGTCCTCCACCGGTTTCGTGTCCTTTTTCCGCAGGTTTTCCGATGCCAGGTTCTCCTGTATCATGCTGGATAGTTTCTTGGCCTTGTCTATGGCGCCCATCTCCGCGGCGTCGTTCATCTGCTTTGTCCACTTTGCCACGTTCCGCAGGATCAGCTGCTGCTTGGCGCTCACGGCCTGCTCCCCGCCGAAGTCGGCGCACAGCGCGTTGTAGATCCGGTCAAACTCGTTGTAGTCCTCGCTGGTGTATGGCACTTTCCCCGTGCCCTCACCCCAGTCTGCGGCCTGCCGCTTGGTGCCCTGCCTGCCATCCCGTGCGCTTTTCTCCGCGCTCACCGCCTTGGTGAAGTTGCCGTTCTCCAGCCCCTCTCCGAATATCTTGGTGATGTCCGTCAGCCCGTCGAGAAAGCCCAGCTCTCCGCCTCCCGGCGTCCGGTCCAGCTTTTTCTTTGCCAGCTTATCGCAGTAGGTCGTCCACTTGTTTTTGCTCCCTCTTGCCGGCAGCGCGTTCATGTCAAAGGGCTTGTTGAAGCGTATGCAGGCATAAAAATAAGCCAAACTCTCCCCCACCGCATCATTAAGCTGGTCGTAATACGCCTGCTGCTTTTCCGCGTCCATAGGTAAAAGTTCGGCCATCCTGCGCTCCTTTCGGATAGTAAAAATGGTACAAAAGAGAATTATCCACTCTCTCGTGTACCATTTTCGCAGGTTTTCCGTCATGTGAGGGACTTTTAAGTCCCTTTCCAAATTTTTTTATTCGCGGCCTAAAAGATAGTCCACCGTCACCTCGAAGTAGTCCGCCAGCACCTCCAGCGATGAGGCTTTCGGCTCCATCTCCCCCTCCTCGTACCGTCGTATCATGTGCTGGCTCAGTCCGCACAGCTCCGCCAGCACCCGGCGCTTGATCTGCCGTTTTTCCCGCAGTGCCCGCAGTCTTTTAGGGAATAATTCGTTTGCCGCCATCTCACTGCTCCTTCGCGTCCGGCAGTTTTACCGCTTCCAGCAGCATCTGCGCCTCCGTATTCGATATGGGAAAGCCCACGCGCTTGCGCCGCTGTATGCTCTTGATCCTGTCCGCCAGCGCCCTCTCCTTTGTCTTGAAGAACGGGCATTTCCCATTCGCGCTGCACACCAGCTCCCGGAGTCCCGCGCACTCGTTTTTCATGGGTATGTACAGGTCGCACCCGCCCTTTGGGCGGTACGGTCCCTGCGGCGGCGATGCCTTTCTCCCTCTGTTCACTCCTCGCGCCACCCCTCTCTCCACAAATACGCGCTGCCCGCGACCAGAAACGCCATATCCGCTGCCACCACCACCATGCACAATACGCCCACAAGCGTTTTATATACGCCCGCCACAATCAGCAGCACCAGCACTGCCGCCAGCAGCAGCGCCAGCAGTATGTATACGACTGCCCAGCGGCGGTACTTCTTTTTATCCTCCATGCGCTCACCCTCTTTCTTTTCGCAACACCCGCAGTGTTCCGCGCATCAGCGTCGCATCCTCCGCGCCCGGTATCCCCTCCATCGCTTTATACAGCGTCGGTTCCTCCTCTCGTGGCACTTCTTTCCACTCTATCAACCCCGCCTTTTCCGCCTCACAGCCCACAAGCGTAAGGTTGTCCATTTTGAGGCGATCATTCTCTTGCCCACCGGCAAACTTCAAATAGCTGCACGTCAGTTCCTCTGTGGTGTAGCTTTCCGCCGCAGCCACAGGACGGGGCTGCACCTCGTCCATGAGCACACCGCCCAGTTTATGTATCAGCTTCCGCCGCAGTCTTTCAGTCCAGTTCAATGTTTCCCTCCTTCCAGCCCTCCTGCACCGTTTTGCCCCACTCATGGCTGCAGCCGTACACTTTTTTCAGGAACTCCTCGTCCTCGCTTCCCAGTGCGTCCTTGCTGCCCACAAAGCGGTCATATTCCTCCAGTTCCTCCGGTGCCACGCTCTCCCGCGATGGCAGGATCTTTTTCAGCATCTCAAACGGCGCGTACAGTTTCGTCTTTGGCGCATAGTTATTTTTGTTCTCCACTCCGCCTGTTCAGCTCCTTTCCGCACATGATCTGCACGTCCCTTGTCCACGCGCACAGGTGCTTATACCGGCACTCCTCCGGGCACCGTGTCGTCCCCGCGCAGCCCATATACTGGCGCATCTTCACCCGCATGGCCGTCACCACGCCGTTCCACCTCTCCAGCTCCGTGTCTCCCCATTTTGCGGGGTCAAACGTCATCATGTGTGGTGTCTCCTCTCCGTCCATCCGCGCCCCGCAGCCGGGGCAGAACCTCTCGTGTCCATCTCTGGACACTTCGCTGCACGCCGAGCACTCGTAGTGCCCTATGCTGCACTCCTTGTCCGCCCAGTCTTTGTGGCAGTGCTCGCAGAACGCCTCCCCGCATATCTGGCATTCCGGGCCGTTGTGGAACCCATAGTCCAGCCTCCACTCGTCTATCTCGCCGTGACTGTCCCTATACCATAGGTGCTTTTTGGTGAATACCCATTTGGCGCGTTTCATCTCAGCCATTCCTCTCCCCTCCGTCCATCACATTTCCCTCCATCTGCACCCGTCACAGGCGCCCTCGTGTGCTTGTTTGTACTTCCCGCAGTATTGGCATAGCTCGTTGAGAAGTGCCTTGCGGTCTGCCGCCAGTTTCTCGTTTGCGGCCATCAAACTACTATTGGCACCATCCAACTGCGAAATGCTGTCGTAATGCTCCTTGAGTTCTTTCCGTGTTTTCAGTAGCTCCGCGTTGCGTTGGATCAGGTCGCTTTGCAGCTTTGCAATCTCCTCCGGTGTGTAGCCGGTGTCCTCGTAGGCGGCGAGGCGGTGTGCCGCAGAAATATAATCATGGCCTTTCACCCATACGTCATCTTCACCCCAGCGTTCAGTCAGTCGTTCCATTGTTCTCCTCCTTCACCGCCACAGCCTTTGCCAGCTGTGCCATGCCCTTATTCATGTCCTCTATCTGCTTATCTCGCCGCGCAATGGCGTACTTCAGGCTGTCGTTGGCTTTCATCAGTGCCTCGATGTGCCGCTGCTGGTTCTCGATCAGGTCAGCGGCGGCGGTATTTTTCCTCTGACTGCAATCCTCATTGGGGCTGCTCGTGCCAAAAAACGCGCAATTCCCCTTGCAATCCGCTTCCGAGCTTGCACAGCACCGCAGCGCGGTCACGATCTCGTCCCTTTTCATGTCATTCCTCCTCTGGAAAATGTTTCTTCGTCACGGCGATGGGAAACGGCTCGATCTCGCTTGCCCACCGCGCCGCGCCTTTGCCGTGTATGCGCTCGAGTTGTTTAATTTCTGTCTCAAGGTCATGTACTCTTTGCAGTAGGGCTACGTCAACCATTTCTTTAGTAACCGCATTATGTATGGCCCGATGCTGTTGCGGAGATACAACGAGCAGGTTTTCCGGACTGTTATCCAGTTTGTCTCCATTGATATGATGGACAACCTCGCTCCGGCTGTCCCGTTGGCCAAACCACCTCAAAGGTCTGCCTATCATCTCTTCTGCAATCAAGTCGTGTTCCCGAACGTAACCGTTTGACCTTGCCTTGTGATGTCCTGGAATGTAAAGGCATTTATACCCATTTTCAATTCTTACTCCGCCTTTCCAGTAAGCATTATTTTCGCGGGTTTGTTCTCTTTTCGCCGCCGAGCGCGCTTTAATGCCGTGCCTTCTCATAAAGTTAAAAACGATTTTTTGCGTTGTATGTAACTCTGCGGCTATTTCCATCTGAGTCATGCCTCGTTCATACATTGCTTTCACGGCATTTAGATCCAGTTTTGTCCCCCGGTTTTTCTGAGCCTCAATCCAAGCCGGATCGGCGCATCTTTTCTTTGCGCTTTCAGACATTTTCCTTCTTGTTTCTTCCGAAAAACTTTTCAAAGTCTCCCTCCTTCCCCACTTCTTCATCGCCGAAATGCTTTTTGGTCACGGCAATGGGGAATTGCTCAATTTCAGAACTCCACCGGCAGCACTCTGCTCCGTGTATTCTCGCCCAGCAGACATTAAACCCCGAAATGCCGTCAAACAAGCTCCCCAGTGTCGCGTCCTCCGGCAGATACCGCGCCATGCGCCGCAGCATCCAGTCCCAGAAGGGCAGGGCAATGGAGTTGCCCAGTGCCTTGTACCGTGGGCTGTCGCTTGGCTTGTGCCGTTTGCCCTTGCCGTCTGTCCACTCGCCGATGTCCGTCCAGTGGTCTGGAAAACCTTGCAGTCGTTCGCACTCCATCGGGGTCAATCGGCGCACGACCATGTGTGTGATAGCAAGGTCTGTGCTGTCCTTAAAGTCCCGTTGCTTGCAACTGCTTGCAACCTCGGCGGCGCGGTAATCACCAAAGCCGTTCATCTGGTACGTCAGCGGGACTTGATTGCCGCCTGTCCCCATTCGCGCCTGCAACGCCGGTACCTGCTCCCCACACTCGCGGATGACGTCGCAGGCGTGTGTCATGTCCAGTGCCACGCACGGCGTATGTGCGTTCGCGTTCAGCGTGTGGCATGGCTTGCCAAATCCCGGCTGGCTCCCATTCTCTTTGCTGGTGATCTGCGTGGTGTCAAAGGCCATCACCGCCGGTGTTTGGTTCGTCCCGCTGGGCGCCGCCGCCAGCGTGGGCGACACTTCCTCACTGTACCCGATGCCGCCCGCCTGTGCGCCCTGTCCGGCCTTAAACCCGGCGCACAGTACGCTGTCCCGCGCCATGCCGCCGTTCTCGTTGGCATTTAGACTGTGCCACGCGCCCTCCTGATCGTACACTCTTGCACTCTGTGCGTCCCAAGGGTTCAGACACGAAACCTCCGCGCATACGCCGTGCTGGTCTGTCGCATCCAGCGTGAAGCACTTATCTTCTTGATACCATTTGCCATTTTGCGCTGTGTCTCGGTCAACGGCGTTTCCTTTGATGCAGAATATCGTCTGATCGTTCCCTGTACCCAGCGTCCCGCTTTTCTCCGTCTGCACTAACGCGCCTTTTCCTCCGCCGTCACACCCCCCCCTGATGCGGACTGCATACGATGTTGGGGCCTCTGTCGGCGCAGGGGCTTCCGTCCGCTCTTGCGGTGAGGCTCCTTGCGACTGCTGGATTAAAACCTGCTTCAGCAGCTTCGGCAGGTCCTTCCCCCGCCGCTCCGCTCTCCGCAGGATGCCCAGACACGCTTTCGCGGTCAAATTGTATTTGGGCAGCGGATTCACCTCCAAAATCTGCGACAACCGAGATTCTTCGGCGACGCTGTGGGGTCCCCAGACGGATAACATTTCCTGTACGGCTGTCTCGGATGGTTTTTCCCCAGTCCTTAGCGTCGTGAGTTCGCCAAGCGATAGACCACCCATCACCGTCAATGGCTCCTGCTTTTGTCCATTTCCACTTTTTCGGCAGTCCAGATAGAGAAAATCCTGGTTCTGCGATACGCGCAATTTCTTCCAGCACGGCTGCGAAGTCTTTTCCTTTGTTGCTGCTGAATGCTCCGCAGTTATGGGCCACAACGTCATTTGCTCCATAGGTGTTATCCTCCCAAACGCTCAAATTGTAGACGGTCGCCTTTTCTCTGCACGGCTCCACGCTTTTTACCATCTGCCACATAAAGCCGTCTTTGCATACGCCCCTACTGTTCTTGCCGGGCAGCACAGCCGTCACGCAATAGCAGGGATAGTTCGCCTTGATAATGCGTCCGCCCATTTTCCCGTCTTTCGGTTTTCTTACGGAGATGTTGGCACCGACCCTGTACACATTCCGTATCATCCGGGCGATGCCGTATGCCAGTTCTCTGCTGGCAGTACCGCAGCACAATTCCCTGCACTTTCCGCGTTCCCTGATGTACCCGTCCCCACTGATGTACCCGTTCAGTACGCACTTCTGCAACTTGAACGGCAAATCAAACACGAAGGGTGGTACGCGCTTGTTCCCCGCGCCCTTTCCGACGCTGGAAACAAGGTTGTAAAACTCCTGTGACGAAAACACCATATTGGTCGCTGTGGCGTGGGGTGCGTTCTCGTGTATCTGGTATGGCAGCCGGTGCAAATGCTCCCTTGCCTCCTCCAGTTTTGCGTTGCCCACGCTGATAAATATGCGCGGCGTGCCTCGGTTCAAGTCCACGCTCCCATCCGCCATATAGCGTCCCAGTGCCCACGCCTCATCCTGCGTGATAAAACTGTCCGGCAGTGTCGGTTCGTCCAGTTTGTACGCCACCATGCACCTGTCATTCAGGTTCCCTGCGGCTTCCCATCTCGGTTCTGTGAAACTGCGCCCCTGCTTTTTCCCTGCGTTTGCGTACACCTTCTCCATGATGTACAGCGGGTGATTGGGCGTGCAGATGATGTCCTCCGCGCCGCTGACCTTCAGCCGTACCACTGCCTGGTTTTTCGTCCGCATGACCTTCGCCACCGGTCGGTACATCCCCGTGTGGGTCTTTACCTCATCACCCACGGCAATTTGGTCTATGCGCTTATAACCGCTCTTGCAGGCCACCAGCGTTTCCCCGGCAAAACAGACATTCTCCCATACCATGTAGCGCGGGCGCACTTCCGCACCTGTCCGTCCATTCCTTTTGTCCGCCTCCCTCATTTCTTTTACGATGCGTACCTGCTCCATAAACAGGCCGCTTCGCGCTCCCGCCAAACCGGCGCGTTTCCCGGCGATGGATAGATCCTGTCTAACAAGGTGAACCACCTGTAATACACCAAACGGGTTCAATCTCTGCCCCATTTATTTTCGTAATATCGCCTAAATGTTTCACCTAAATCACCTCCTAATCTCCAAACACAACGCCGCACTCGTCCTTCAGCACGTCCTTTATGTGCTTCCGCTTGATACGGCCTTCGTTTATCTCCTCCGCCAGCTTCTCCAAGCACTCGTACAGGTACGCGATGCTGTGGGTGTCCCGGCTGTCCGATGTCTCCTCTTGGACGTGCCAGCCGCATTTGTCCATCAGCACCATCGCCACCATGTCCATGTTCTCCCGTGTGCCTTGCAGCTTGCCACGCATAAAGATGCGGTCGTCTCTGCTCAAATGCTGTTTACCCATTCCCGTCGTCCTCCGAAATGTGCACCACCTCATAGCACCCGAACCGTCCGCCGTTTCTGTACGCCTTACATATCGCGCTTCGTGTGCTGGCGTAGGACCGCCCGGAACGCCGCGCCAGTTCCGCTGTGGTGGTTCCCCACCAGCGCGGAAGCCGGTATTTATCCCGCGACACGATCATATACACCGTCGTCATGGCCTTACACCTCCCCGCACCGGCGCAGGCGCAGGCTGTCTGCCAGCTCCCGCGCTGACTGCTTCCGTTTGCGCTTCCGATCCCGCGCCTGCTCCCAACAGTTGCGGCACTCGGGGTACGGGCAGTTCATGCACTGGTCTATGCGCTCCTGCGGCTCATGCTGGCTGTCCTCCACCGCGCCGCTCAAAAATCGTCCTGTTTCTCCGCAATGTTCCTGCCGCCGGCTCTCCGCCGCGGCATCCACCGTCAGCCACGGTGCCTTGGCGCTGCCCAGGCTCCGCATAAATGCGCCGACGCTCATTGTTCCCTGCATTGCGTACATGATGTTCTAAACCTCCCTCACCGTGATGCCGTGGAAATACAGCATCATCTTTCGTTTCATCACAAATAGCCTGTATGAGGCGTTTCCGGTATCACGAAGGCCCTTGCTGTCCTCCACCACCGTCTCGCCGCCCTGCTCGTATACGAAGTCGGCCACGTACTCTATGCTTTTCTCCTTCGTGCCGTCCTTGTGTACCTGCTTCGGTATCAATTCGTACTTTACCTGCGTCCGCAGGCCGGATATTTCACAGGCTCTCTGCATCAGCCACAGATCCATGTACCGCCGCGCCTCCCGCTTGCTGTCGAAGTGCATCAGCGTCCCGTCCGGCATGGTCAAGTCCACTTTCTCGGCGTGGAGCTTGTTGCCCTTTTTCGGCTTTGCGGCCTTTTCCGTCTCCTGGGCTGCTTTCTGTGCCGCCTGCTGTGCCTGTACTTTTTGCAATATCTGCGCCTGAGCCTTCTGCCCGAAGCGGCCTATGTCCTCCATTGTCAATCCCATCGGTTCAGTCCCCTTCCACCGTGCCCATTTCCAGGCGCCGCCTCCGTGGCCGCTGGTGGAACTTGTCGGCCGGCTCATCGTTGTCTGTCCGATAGCTCAATTCCGTAAAGGTCATCTTCGACCCGTCGAAGTAAAAGTTCACGTCCCCTGTGCGGCCCCTTCGGTTCTTTGCCACCGTGCAGCCCACCTGTGTGTCGTCCCCCGGATCCGTTTTCCATAGGAATATGACCTTCACCGCGTTCTGCTCCAGCTCGCCGCTGTCGCGCAGGGAGTTCAGCTTCGGCTTGTCCGTTTCGTTCACCGTGCGGCTCAGCTGCGCCGCCGCCACAATGGGTATCTCCAGCTCCGATGCCAGCAGCTTCAGCTCTCGGCTTATGCCGCCCAGCTCCAGGTTGCGGTTCTCAGCTTTTTTGTCCTTTTCGCCGATCATCAACCCCAGATAGTCCACCACGATCATTTTCAGGTCATCTATGCCCAGTGCCAATTCCCGTATGCGGCTCACCGTCACGTCCGGCCCGTCGTAGAAGTACACCGGCAGGCGGCTCTCCCGGCTGGCAGCCTCCATCACGCTGGACCACAGCTCCTCATCCTCCGGCATCCCATCAATGAGCTGGTCCATCGTCACGCCGTCCGCCCGCTTGGCCAGCAGTCTCTCGCCCACCTCTCCGGCCAGCATCTCCGCCGTAATGTGCAATACCGTCTTTCCTTTCATGGCGGCAGCTTCCGTCATCTCCATGCACATGGCACTCTTGCCGCAGCCCGGTCTCGCGCCCACAAGGATCAGCTGCCCCGGCCACATTCCCTTCAGCGTGGCGTCCAGCAGAGGGAACCCAGTGTCTATCCGCCCCTCTTTCTTGCCCGCTATGCTGTTTACCGCCTCACTCATGGCATCCGACATGGTTTTCAGCCGTCCGCCCCGCCGCGACCGCATCTTCTGGTGGCATATCGCCGCCACCGCCGCTTGGGGGTCGTCCTCGCCGGTCAGTGCGTCCATCACCGCCTGGGTAAACCGTCGCTTCTCCGCCTTCTTCCGCACGATCTGCGCGTACTCCATAGCGTTGGCGCTGGTGGGGGTGATCTCCATACACTGCACCAGATAGCTCCGCGTCTCGCTGCTGTATTTCCCCGAACGCTCCAGTTCGTCCGCCACCATCACGCCGTCTATTGGCTTCCCCGCCACATACATCCGCCGCACGGTATCGAAGATGTCCTGATTGGTCTGTATAAAGAAATCCTCGCCCTCCAGGCATTTCATCAGATCCTTCACGCAGGAGGCATCTATCAGCATCGAGCCGATCACCGCCCGCTCCGCATCTGCGGAGTAGTCCTGCTGCCACAGCGCCAGTTCTGGGGCGGCGTCCTTTCCGATCATACCTATTCCCATGTGTTCTTCACTCCTTCACCGCGCCCTGCTCCTTCACCATGTCGGCAAATATCTCGTTGAAATACCGCTTCAGGTCGTAGGTGCTCTGCACTTTCTTCCCCCACCACTGGCTGTTCAGCGCAAAGTACAGCACGTTGTCCACTGTCTCCCACGCCACACCGTTTTGCTCGTGCAGCTCGTTCAGCGCCGCAGACTGCTTCTGCATTTCCGCCTCCGTGGGCTGCGCCCTGCCGGGGTTGTCCCGAGCCTTCTCCTTCGCCAGGTATTGCGCGATCTGATAGGCTTCGCTGGCGTGGTCAACGGCGTGGCTGTCGTTTTCAGGGACGAACTCCTGCGTGTAGTTGCCCTCAAGGGTTTTCTGGAAGTTGTCCGGGCTCGTGATGAGCCAGTCGAAGCTGGCCACGAAGCCGCGCTTGTTTTTGCCCTTCAGGAACGGGCTGTTCTTCACGTTCTCAATGGCTTTCAGCACACCGTCCACGCCGTTTTCCCTGATGCGGGCTTTCAGCGCCCGTCCCCTCTTGGTCTCCGCCGTTACCTTCATCACCTGCGTCAGTCCGGTGTCGTTCCACGCTGCCACGATGCGTCGGACATCACTTGTCCGACACACAGGCTCTTTAGAGCCTGTATATATCTCTGACTCTATCTCTGACTCTGACTCTATCTCTCCGTAACCGATTTCGCACGGTGTTGTAACATCGTTACGCTCCGGCGCAGGCAAAGCCTTACTTTTCCGTGCCCGATAGTCCCGCATTCGCTGGGCTGCAGCGCCCTCGCTTCCCACATTTTTCACCGCGTAGGGCAGAAAAACCTCCGTTAGGTCGCTGGATGCCTCTGCCAGCCCGCAGGAGAGCAAGTATTGCAGCGTGACCTCTACGTTTGCCGGATCCTCGTCCAGGTCTAAGGCCAGTTCATCGGCGAATTTTTCCTCCAGCCCCGACCATTTCAAGGTGCCGCCGTGCTTCATCGCCATGAGCTGCATTTTCAGGTAGATGATGACGTAGGTATCTCCACCGGCTATCTTCCGCAGTTTCTTGATGCGCTTCGAGGTAAAAAAGTCGTCGTACAGTTTCAGCCAGAAATACCGCTTTTCTTCCGCCACGTGAATCATTCCTCCCTCAAATGCCCAGGTCGTAGTCCTCGTCCGCGCCGTCCCGGTCCCAGGGCAGCGGCTCGTCATCCTCTATCTCGTGCAGTGCCGCCGCGCTTTGGGGCGCGGCGTTCAGCGTCCCGCTGGGCTTCCCGGTGGGGGTCTCTCCCGCGCACAGCTTTTCCAGCTGCGGCAGCAGATCCGCCAGCCGTAGGAATACCTCCACCGGCACCTGCAGCAGCGTTTCCAGCGCTCCCATTGGCAGCACCAGGTCGGCGCGGAGCTCGCTCCACACCTTTTCCTCGCCGTCCTTGGTGGTGTACGGTTTCTGCCGCCATGTGCCCACCACGCATACCGCATCGCCCTTTTCCAGGCACGCGCTCAGCTTTGTAGCGGCGTTATCACCCACGGCGCACACGTTCATGAACTGCTTGCTGTCGTAGCCCATGCCGAACTCCACCTTCGGCAGGTTGTTCTTGGGTATCGCGCCTATCCGGGGATCCCGGCTGACGGAGCCGGTACAGATCATGTACTGGCTTCCGTCAGCCTTGCCCTCTCCGTCCAGACGCTTCCGAACGAATAGAGGCATTACTGCTCGCCCTCCCCAAAGAACCCTGCTGAGTAGTCCTTCGCCTCCGTCTTGCCCTCTGTGGGGCTCTGTGCGCGTTTGCATGTCGGGGCGGTGTCGTTACCCTTCTTCGGTTCTGCGGCGCTCTCAGGGGGCGCTGTGGGGCTGCTGGCGGCTGTTTCCTGCTCTGCGGTGGGGGTATCGTCCTCCACCACGTGTCCGGTAGTGGGGATGACCGGATCGGTCTCTGCACCGTCCCCCGTGGCCACCACGGTATCGTCGCTGTCCTCGTTGAAGTAGCTGCGTACCTCGTTGCTCAGCGGTGCATATCCGCTGTTCAGCAGCTGGCGCATCATGGTCTTGCGGCACATCTTGTCCTGTCCGCCGTTCACGTCGTACCATGGCGTACCGTTCAGCAGTTTAGTCTGCTCCTTGGCGTCCAGCTCGCCATTGATAAGTGCGTTATACTTATCCAGTTTGAAGGCCGGGGAGTAGCGGTCCGCGTGCTTGAGCAGTTTGTCCATGCTCCAATACTCGTAGCGGAACGTTCCGTCCTTCAGCTCGAAGTAGGCGTAGTAGCCGATGACCTTGTGGCTCTCGCGCTCCTCGTCTGTGTCGTACTTGGCCAGGTTGATGACCGGCTTGCCCGTGCGGCGGGAGCGCCCTTCCAGTTCGCCCTCGCGCACCTCCACGCAGTCGATGTCCGCGTAGTAGCCTGTGGACATGGCCAGCTGTATGTAGCCCTTGTACGACATCAGGTAGGTCGCCACATTGTTGTAGGGAACGATGTAGTAGCCGTGTCCGTAGATCAGGCCCATGCCCTCGCCACGCAAACCGGCAGCGATTATGGTGCCGGGGTCGCAGGCTTTCAGTGCCTCGCTGGCGCTCACCGCGCCGATCAGGGTGCTGGTAAACCGTGCCGCCATCTTGTCGTTCTTCAGCGCCCGCGAGATCATCTGCTGGGTGTTGGGCGCCGTGATCGCCATGCTGAATGTGGGCTTCTTGGCCCGCGCCATCTGCGTAAAGCCCGTCTGATTCTGCGTTTTCATGCTCCTTCTCCTCCCTTACTCCTGCGGCACCGGCATAAACCGGATGCCGTTTTTCTGCATATAGGCTTTCAGCCCGTCCAGCTGCCGCGCCGTTCCGAATACGCGGAAGTCCACCTTGTACTCCGGCTCCTGCGCGGCGGGCATCTCATGTCCATCCTCGTCCACAAGGTCATGGACCGGCTGCGCCCGCTGGGGCTCCACCGTTCCTACGATGTCGATCACCTCATACTCGTCAGACTCGCCGATGCACTCCGGCTTCAGCGGGGTCATCTTTTGATGCTGCGCCGCCGCGTACTTCGCCGCAGCCTCCGATTCCTTGCGCTTTCGCTCCTCCTCGGCGGCCTTCATGCGGCCCAGTGTCTCGTTCTTCACCAGCACCGCGCTGATGTTCCTGGTGCGGGTGTACTCGTCCAGCAGCGTGGTCTCGAACTCGCTGTGCAGCGCACGAATGGCGTTCAGATCGGCGCGGCAGCGGTCTATGGCGGCGTTTATGTCCATCTGTGCCGTGCTCTCGGCATAGGTGGCGTTCAGCCACTTGGGGTTAAAGCAGTCGTCAAAGGTCAGCCACTCCGCCATGTCGCCCACCACCTGAGCAAAGTATTCAGCAAGGCGATTTTTCTTCTCCTGCTTCGCCGCCTCCTCCATCGCCTTGATCTGCACGTCCAGCGCTTGGACACCTCGCTCAAAGACTGCCTCCAAATCCTTGCAGTTGCTTTCTTCTGCGGCGCAAGTTGACAGTGCGGCGGCACGCATCTCCTTCCTCACGTCGCTTACTCCGCTTTGCGCCTTGCGGAGACTTGCTCTGTCGGCCTTTGCCTGTGAAATCGTATCGGGCGTCACAACGATGTTCTCGTACTGTGCCACAACGCTTTCCGCCCACTTTTTTACGGCAGGATAGTTGGTCGTAATAACCTGCTTCCGCACCTCCTGCAAATCGCTTGTAATGCAGAACTCCATAAGTTCTCCGGTCATGCAATGATTTCCTCCTTTGCCTTGTATTTTTCGGATGTTCGCTTGTTGGCAGCCTGTGTTTTCATATCCACCCAGCGGCAGTTCTCCGGGCAGTAATTGCCGTTTACATCGATACGGTCTATGGTGCATTGCCCACGCGGCGCATTTTCGTCGTAGCCGGTTGCAAGCGCCCAGTCTCGGAACGCTTCGTAGCTATTGCGCCACTCATCACAGACAGTAATCCCTCTGCCACCGTAGTTGTGAAAGCTCTTGTTCTGTGGGTGATAACATCTCGCCAGCATCGCGGTCCAAATCGGATAGAGCCTGCTGCCGTGACCTCCGTGTGTCCGGTTCAAATAGCCCATTTCTCGCACTCGCTCCAAATTCAGGCATCCGCACGACCTCGTATGACCGGAGCGCAGGTCGTGAGCTGTGGAAAGACACTCACCTCCACAATCACAGGCGCAGCGCCAAATATGGTCGCCCCACCTGTTCTGCCCAACTCTTTCGACTGGGCGCAACCTCCCAAAAACGCAGCCTTTCAAATCGGCGGTCCTTCTTGCTGCGGATAACTCCCGAAACAGGCACCCACACGATTGCGAAGCGCCGCTTTTCAATGAATTGACATAGACCTCGCGTTCTGTCCCGCAATCGCACTTGCAAAGGTAATACTTCTTGGTTCCGCGCTTTGATGCAGGCGCCACAACCGTCCACCGGCCAAACCTCGCATCCACGAGGTCGCTCATGCCGTCACCTCCGCGTCGTACTTGGTGATGTGCTTCACCCTGTCAGCCCACGCCGGGTCAATGGCACTCTCCGGCAGGTCCACCTCGGTGATGATGGCCTTCTTATCCGTGCCCTCGCCCCCGGGGACAAGCACCTTGTCACCGGGGTGCAGCGGCAGCTCGGTGAGGAAGGTGTACGCCTGTCCGCCGTAGCCGTTCAGCTTCGGCTTGTGATACATCGCCTTTACGATCATCCCTGCTCACCCTCCTTCTTGGCCGTGCGCTTACCGCCCTTCTTGGGGGCGGACTTCTTCTTTGCGGAGGCTTCCTTCTCCGCCTGTGCCGCAGCCAATGCCGCATCATCCTCCGCCATCTTCTGGCGGATGCGGCTGTCCTTCTCGGTAACGAACTTTACCGCGTTCTCCGTCAGCCGCACCAGCAACCCCACCGTGCCGATAGGTACGTTTTCGGCTACGTCGGCGGCGGCCACGCCGTCATACTTGTCCTCCCCACCCTCATTGGGCATCACCGCCGCGCATATCACGCCGCAGGCGTTCCGCACAAATACGCGCTCTTCTCCCGTTTCCATGTCCAGCACGGTCACTCGAAATGCCATTTCATTTCTCCTTTCGTTTTTCACTTAAAGTCGTAATATTGCTGCCGGGGGGACCCCGTTAAGCACATTGTTTTTCCAGAAGTGCTCCAGTTTCGGAATGATGTAGTCGATGTCCGTCTGGCACTCTGTTTTCTCGAATTTGTAGAAGCGTATCTCACCATCCCCTTCCGCGTTCACCAGCAGCGCCCACACCACGGCGTAGTCGTATTCGCCGGTAAACATCTGTTCGCATATCTGCGCGTAGTAGAGGTCGGGGACCTTACCTCTCCATTTATCCCAGTCGGCGCGGCTCAAGCACGTCGCCGTCTTGCTCTCGTAGATGCCTCGTCTGCCTGTTTCACGCTCCACCAGCTCCCCGTCCGGGGTGCAGGTCAGGAATCTGTAACGTCCCGTCTGTCGCACGATCAGGTACGGCTCAAAGCTCAGTTCGTACTCCGGGTGCATCAGTCGAAACATGGCTCTCAGCGGTTCTTCCGCCCGATTTCCGAAGTCGATGCGCTCGTTCCCGGATATTTCTTTTGTCTCCACCGCACCGATCTTCTCGCGCCATAGTTGCAGCGGCGTCTTGAAATTGGACACGCCCAGCACAATGCCGCAGTCGCTTGCGCCCAGCCCGCCGCGCCGTCCCTCCAGCCACTCGGCGCGGCTTCCGTATACCGTTCGTTCCGTCACGTTTTCTCACTTCCTCCGCAAATAAAAAGAGCGCCGCCAAGCTGTTCGGAATTTCCGAACCACTCGACGACGCTCCGCCCTTCCCGCCAACTGACTTAGGCGGGGTACACTATTTGGTTTTCAGCTCGTCCCGCTTCACCGCGACGACCTTTATCCGATCCTTGAGAGGGATGATCTCTATCCGCTGCCCCTTCGACAGCGCCATATTGATGGCGAATACCTGCTCCGCCGTAAGATTTATTCCCGCCATATTCTCTCCATTTCCCTTACCTGAAAAGCCCCAGAGCTTTACAGCTTGTCCACGCGCCCACCAGGGCGGCTCCCGCGAGAAGCAGCAGCCACAACGAGCCGCCGTTCTCCACCTCTCCGATGATGCCCCACGCCAGAAAGGCGCTCACACCCAGCAGTACCTTCCATCCCCGGTCGCGCCGGCGCTCATTCCGCGTTCTGCTCATCATCGTCCTCCTCTATGTACGGCTCCCCGCACACCGGGCAATACATATCCCAGCGTACTTCTATGCCGTTCTCCCCGTCCAGGTTCTCTTTCCTCTCCCGGATCACCGGCGCATCAAACCTCACGCCGCATATCCTGCACCGCCAACTCATAGCGTGATGGCCGACCGCAGATCGTCTATGGGGATGTGCAGTGCCCGGCAGGCTTTCTGCAGCTCCCGCACCGTGAAGTCCAGCGGGTTCTTCTTCCGCCGCAGCAGCGTTGCAGTAGTTATACCCATCGCAGCGGCCACGTCCTGCTTCTGCACGCCCTCTGTCTCCATCGCACCGTACAGCAGTGCCACGATCTTCTGCTCCGTGGGGTTCGCACCCAAGGGCTTCACTCTCGGCATTTTCTCCCCTCCTCGCCATTTGACCTTCTGTCCATGACTGCTTGGATGCCTCGCGAGGTCAGAACCTCGTGGATCAGCATCCGACCTTTCTGCGTCCACTGTGTTTGCAGTGTCGAATCGTACCGGCCATCAGAACGGATAAACTGGATTGTCTTAGACTTGGTGTAGCCCTTGCCCATGTACCGCTTGTAGAGGATCCACTGCCCATTGACGTTGCGCTGAATCCCGGCCTCGTAAAGGATTTTGTTAAGAGCCTTTGCACTGAGGTCGTAATCCGCTGCCACTTGAGAGGTGGCCATCGCCGACTGGCTCTCAAGTATCTCGTCCACATACTGGCGGATGGGTTCAAAATCCGCGATAGCCTGCGCCTGCCTTTGATTTTCTGCCAGCAGTTTTAGCTTCTGCTCCTCGGCATCGGCGAGGGCGCGGAGGGCGGAGGGGTAGTCCTGCGGTATCATGTAGCCGCCATTCTTGCGGATAGACGGCAGGACATCGTGCGTGACCCACCTCTTGAATTGGCGAAGCTGTGTTTGGCGTTTTACAATATACTCGTTATCCACGCTGCGTGCCTTTTCGGGTTGCATAGCAAACAATGCAGAATACAGACCCGCTTCGTTTACTATGGTCATGTTTTGCCTACCACCGGGGGTGGTGATTTGTGACACACCCTTTTCATCATCTTCCAAACGGCTGGCAACGCGGCGGTAGTTCGTTTCGCCAAAGGCTTCGCACACATCTTTCAGCACAAACCACGGTTCATCATTTACCGTGATGGTGCGAATGCTGCCGAACTCCGGGTTGCTGAAAACCTGCATCTCGTTCACTTTCTCCCCTCCCCTTTCATCAATTCGTCGATGCTGACCTCGTACAGTGCCGCCAGTTTTCGAATGATGTCGGCTTTCGGCTCCGACGCGCCCCGTTCCCACGCGCACACCGCGGAAGCACTTACGCCCAGTATCTTCGCCACAGCGGTTTGCTTGATCCCGCGCTTAACGCGACATTCACGATAACCCAATTTTTCTCCTCCTAACTGCGAAAAATGAAATTATAGTTGACAATGTGCGGCGAAAGATTTATTATGGTCGTATCGGATACAATTATAATAAATGTATCGGCATTGTCTTGCTTGGATATTAGATGCAGTCTTATTTTTCTCCTTGCAAGGTTCATTATAGTTTAATCTTTTTTGAAATTCAAGTATAATATTAGATGTTGTTTAATGTTTGTAGCAATGCACAAATTTGGAGGTATACTTTTGTGAATGGTGAACTGT
>ERZ1034626.45-NODE-45-length-71600-cov-131.418897_pt1 | contig 71600 bp, 56 predicted proteins | sample MGYA00520652_ERZ1034626 | MGnify/ENA primary metagenome ERZ1034626 (study PRJEB33766, sample SAMN09781765) | gut metagenome | biome: gut microbiome | host: Homo sapiens | place: Madagascar | study: EMG produced TPA metagenomics assembly of the PRJNA485056 data set... | reverse complement strand
ATTTCAGCTACTCTTGATACACACTTTAAATCCTTTCTTTCATCATGTTTCTTTGCCATTTTACAAAAAAAATTTAATTAATTAATACTATTATTACTTCATCAATAAGATGATTATATTTTCTTTATACTAATAAGAGCTGCAACATATTCTAATTTTTTATTTTCATCAAGTTCAACTCGTACCATAGGAACATCATAATATCTAAAATCTTTATAAACTTCAGTATGAAGACTTACAATAGTTCCTACTTTACCATTAGCAATCATAACTCTATCTCCTACTTTAAGAGGAATATGATTATCTTTAAAGAACTTATTAGTTAAGTTCTTAATTCTATTATTATAATCTTTAAGAGCAGTATCTGCTTCTTTAATAAAATAAGAAACAGTTTCTTGTTTAATATTCTCCATAACTTTATTATTTTAATTATTAATATTAGTAGTTCTGCTTGGTTTCGCACCATAAACCGTATTACTACACTTAGCAGAACTTAAAGTATTACATTCTAGCCTCCCCGTAAAAGGTATTGCAAGATATAATCATTCTCTTTTTCTAATTTATCACACATATCAATTATGAAATTAATACCAGCGTGTCTAACAGCAATTATATCTTTAATTACAGTAGTCATATCGTGCTGACTTAATTTCATAAGATAATATATAGTTTTAAACCCTCTACGAGTATTAAGAGGAAAGTTATATGGAATAACATAACCTTTACGTTTTGAAGAATGTTTATAACGATTATTTCTAGGAGCATAACCATTACATTGTACAACTTCTCCAAAATCAAGAGGACCACAATGTCTTTTATCAAATTGATAAAGACAAGTATTACATATAATCATAATCTACACTTTATTTTTTTCTTCATTATTAATTTCTATTTCATCAATAGATACTCTTGAAGACAAACCAATATTATATAAATAATATTTAATTATATCTTTAATGCCATATTTAATAGCATCAGTGTTGTAATTGGTATTATTATCAATTACAACACCTATTTTAAATTTAACTCTTTTCATACTTTAAATATTGCATCAAGAATATATCTAAAATTAGGATTATCTATTACATATTGAGCATCAACTTCATTTTTAAATACAATATTACCATAATAAATATCTGTATCAGGATTCTCTGTACGAGTTAGATAACATGGTTCTTTTGTTGAATCGTCATAAGCAATAGAATAACCCATATCGTTACATTTAGTACTGTATTTCCAATCACCATTAAAATAGTTAGCAATATCCATAAGCTCATTTATTGCAACTATTTTCTTACGAGTTGAAGTACTTACAACAATAGATGGACTGATATATTCACAAGCAATAATAGGTTTTAAATTATACATTTCTTCTATTGTTAACCATTTACGCTTAAATCTAATAATACCTTTATCTAAATCACTGTTATCTTTATCGATTACATAATCATTAGGTAAATCAAATTCTACAGATTTTAATTTACTAGGATTATCATCTCTAAATAAAGGAGAAATCTTATAATATTTATCTTTAGAAATATTAATAGGAATCTCTTTAAATACTATAGAGTTATGGTCTTTTCTTTTAATAGGAGAACATTCACCAAAAATCTTAACTCTTTCATCTCTACTTAAAAGATTACTACAATCGGTGTGTTTAATAACATCATTAGTAGGACAAATATGTTTAAGAGAACATCCATCACAAAACTTTTGTTTTACTACTTCATATAATTTACTATTGTATTCAATTTTAGTACCAATAGCAAATTCTTTAATTTCATTATCTCTTTTTGTTGGCATAATTAATTCTTATCTTAAATGGTTTCTTAACTCCTTCATAAGAAACAAATGTATCTAATATAACATCGTGTTTCTTATCTTTAAATCTATTATAAAGAATATCAGCAACAGCACTTATAATAAAATAATCTAATCGAATAAATCCATAAAGATTTGTTATTTTATTCATTATAAGAGTTAATGCTCTTGCATCTTTCAGTCTCAGTTCCTCCTGTGTTACTATTATCAAGTTTTGTAATATTTTAAATTCTCGTGTGAGACGTACAAATTGTTTTACCGAATAATTTATCGGATAATATATCTGAACGTCTCACATCGAAGAAAAATACATAAAAATTGAATTTACTCATAAATACCAGACTGCTCAAGCATAATTGCCTGGTCTGCCTGCATATCAGAGTAAATATCATCAAGTATATCATCACTAAGTACAATAGTACTTGGAGGACTAGGAAGTTTATCTCTATCTTTATTCATAATTAACTTGCTACTTCAAGATGAACACTAGCACAATCAAATGTGACTGCACTTCCTAATTTGCCTCTAAGACAATAATCTCTTACGGCACAATTAGGACATTTAACTCCATCAGGTAATACATTATATGTATTACCATCAATTATAATACCATTTATAATATTTTCGTTCATATTCTAATTATTAAATAATAAAACCACTACTACTTTCACAAGTAATAGTGGTTGGAGTACGTTAAAAATAATAATGAATACTTATACGCTTATAAGTCATATTATGAATGTTTGTGGAAAATAAAATCACAATTACAATATTACTATTGCTGATAACATCATCAACAATACAATAATAACTATAAAGCTTACACGTAATTCTTTATTACGTGAACTAATAGTCTTTTCAAGCACTTCAATTCTACCAGAGAATGCTTTATTTTCATCTTCAAGCATAGTAATATTTCTATATTTAATATCTAGTGTAGAATTAAGTGCAGTAATAGTCTTTTCTTGCGATACTTGAATATTTTCGCTCTTATTAAGAGAATCTTTAAGAATATTAATTCTCTTTTCATTTACATCTTGTAAATTTTTAAAAGTATCAATAGACTTTTGTAATTTACGTTCAATATCATCTTTACGAAGAACTATATTTACAAGTTCTTCAATACTTTTCTTACGAAGTGTAGTTCTACGTCTTTTATCAGTAGAACTTAATTCTTTCTCTTTCATAATTCTCTTATGTTTTATTCGTATAATATATTATCACTAAGTTCATCATAGCTAGTATTATCACCAACCATAATTTCACCAAATAAGTCATAATCATCAATATCATGACTAGCACAAAACGCATCAATATCTTGAGCGTTAGAATCAAATTCATTATCTTGTATCATAACTGTTATATTAATTATAATGCAAAGATAATGAATTTAACCTATCATACTTTCTACGGGGCGGCTATATTAACTATTATTATTTTAAATTGCAATAGCTTTACCAATAGAAACACTAAAAGGATAGATACTAACAACTCTACCTTTATATCCATACATTTGAAAACGCTTCTTAGCTATCTTCTTAGCGTGAGTAAGACCCTTGCTCGTACTAATCATAAGATAACCATCTCTACGTTCTTTAACTCTGTTACTAACAAAATAGTATCTTGTACACATAATATAGTTCTCCTATAATTTAATAAATAGTAGTAGTACTATTTCTAGCACTACTACTTTAATTATTATCAAATATCACCAAACATCATCTTCTCTGCTAATTTGTCTAACATCTTGAGACCAAAAGCACTAAGACGAATATCAAATACATGGTTATAAAAACTATCATGCTGAACCACTGTAGGAGCACCATTACTACTAAATGGATTAGTATATTCCTGTCCAGCAGTTACAGCTTCTTGAATGATGTTAATTTTAGCACCACTAAGAACTACATTAAGAGCTTTAGGATGCTGAATCAAATGATTACCAGCAAATGCTACATCCTCATTCTCTCTAAGAGCACCAACAATAGAATAGTTACCAACAAAGATGACATTACTCTCACCTTCAACATAACTACCATCTTCTTGAGCAACCATAGCTTTAACTGGTTTATCAAGAGTAATAGCAACTCTATTATAAGTTTCACACTCAGTAACATTAATGTTACGTACTACCAAATCCTTGACTACATTGTTAGTCTTAACTGCCATCAGCTGGCTAATAACTTTCTTTGTATCCATAATTTAAATGACTAAATTGTTTATAATGTTAATTAACACGATTATCTTATCTATTATTATTTAATTTACTCTTAGCATTATAATAATCAATAGCTTTATCACTATCAAACAGATTCTCATTATAATCTTCTATCTCTTCAAATAAAGATTCAGAAGCATTATAATAAGTTTTATAAGATTTTATTTTATTACTAAGAGTAATATTATTAATAACTAAATTAACAGTATTAGCAATAATTACTATTACTAGAAAAGCAGCTAATACAAGTGTACTATTATTTATTTTGTTCATTTTCATTTTCATTATTATTAATAATAATAACAATACTACTTATAATAAGTAGTATAAAACCAAGAATATTAGCTCCATTAATAGTATCAATATCACCATAGGTAATAAGTAAAAGACTTACAAACATCATTGGTACTATTAATAGTTTCATTATATATTTAAACAAATCTATGTTCATCGTCTTCTATAATTTTAATATCGATATTATCAGCATTAAAAATATCAACTAAATCTCGTTTAATAATATCACAATCATCTACAACAGTAGAATAATCTTCAAGAGTAGCGAATACTCTTCTATCTTTAGTATCATTATTAATATTATTATCTTTATTAATAAAGCTTACATACTTTACTATATTAATAAGAGATAAAATATCTTTCTTAGTGATAGCTATTGTATTTTGTTTCCAAATCATAACATTAATAAGTTAATTTTAAAACATTAGAATAAGTATAAGCATCAGTTATAGTAGTATCAGCAAGAGTAAGAATAGTAAAATAAATACTATTATTATCGTAAGTAGCTGAAATATAAGTTACTATAGTAATACTATTATAAGTAGAATAAGTTATAACAATAACATTAATATTAGTATTAGTATTATTATTATAAGGAATACGAGTAGTGTAAGAATTAGTAATTGTATTAGTATTTAGAAGATGAGAAAGTGGGACTGTCTCAGCAACACTATCTTTAACTTTCTCACCTTCAATTACACATTGAATTACATTCTAAACATCAGCTACTTTTATACCAATAATATCTTCAATATTTAAAACAATAACTTTATTATAATCATCAACAAAAGATAATTGTTCAATACCAGCTATAATATTACCATAACAATTATAACTATTATCTTTAGTTTCAATTACAGTATAAAGTTTATCATTCCAATTAGATACTTTTATTAGTCTTTCAATTGTTTGTTTATTCATAATTTATAGTTATTACTAGTGTAACAGAAATACCTCAGCTTTCACTACGTTCTAGCTTCGATTAGCCTTATATATATATATAATAACACGCATACGCACGCACGTACCTTAGAGTCTTTACTTTAGTAAAGACGGTTACTTGCTACTTGTCGCGCGCAAAGCACGTGTACTTATTTATAAATAGGCTATTGATGTTATAAATCGCTACGATTTATACGATTATAAGGATACTCATAATCATCTAGATTATCTAGAATATCCTCATAATCAATAGTATTATCGTTTGTTACATACATAATTCATATATTTAGTAGCTACTTTAATAGCAATAGTGTTTGGCTCATTAATTATATCATAATATCCTGGATAAGGATAATTATTATTACTATAATTAGCAATGTTTACACAAATATTAATCAAATGCTTCTCAATATTTTCATTAGGAAGTCTATTTTTAATTTGCATAACAACACAATCAATCCAATTGTTGTTACACAATAAAGCTTTTTTAGCTTCATTATCAATAAATACATTATTAAATACTTTATTTACAATTTTATTCATAACAAGTTCTCCTATTTTAAATTAATACTTTTATTAGCAGTAGAACGCTTACTTTCACTATAAGACAATTCCACATCAAAACCTTTTTTGTTCTTGTTGACAAGACCTTTTTAGTTCTTGTCGAGTACTTGTTCTTTCTTGTTGACTAGTCGCAATACGAGAAGCCACTCTAGCCTAAGCTAGAGCAGCATCCATATTAACGTAAACTCTTGCGAGTTTGATTCCAAGCAACACGTCTTGCTTTGCTAGTAGCATAAGCTGCAACGTCACCATCGTAATCAATAGCATAACGACCTACAGCACTAACTGCATTGATGACAAACTGAGAGACGTGAACACTATCGTAAATAGCAATAATCTGCTGTCCATTAGCTTCATATTGTTCGCCTGCGCTACGCTCTTGTTGAGTAATGTCAACCTTAGCTCCCATAAGCAAGTCTTCCACTTGCGCAGTAACTGGGTCAGTAGCCATCAACATAAACGCAATATCGTCAGCTAAGTCATTAGTGCCCTCATTGATAAAATGTAGCAGTTGTCTCATAGACATAATAACTTGCTTACGTTTGCCGTGAGCAAAACCGTTTTGAGAGTCAATGAAATCAAATTCATCAACAGTGTTCATTACTATGGTGCGAGCACCATTTTCAGCGTTAATTCTAACGCTTGCGGAAAGAATTGTTGTCTCCATTGTAACTAATTTTAGGAGTAAAGAAATAAACTAGTTCACTACTAGTTAGCTGAAGTCCTTCTCCAGCCAAAACTTTTTTAGTTGTTGCATGACTAAAACTTTTCAGTTGTTGATGAGTAGGGGGGCATTCAATCTTTATCTTAATGACCGGGGTGGCTAGGTAATACTCTCCCCCTCACAATCATAAATACTATTTTCTATACTATCATAATAAACTACAGTATATTTATAATTACTTTTATTATCATTATCTTTATCGTTTTCTTTAATACTTTATTATCATTTTCATTATCATTTGTTTCTTATTGTTCTTTATTATTTCTACTTGTTTCTATTTTACCATTACTTTTAATTACTCGTTATATTAATTATGCTGATAATTATCAAATTTAGTTAATTCCGTTTAACTAATTATAATTTATTACTAATGATATTATTACTTTCATTATTATTATCTATATTTGCAGCAGTATTTCTAGCACCTACATTATTACTCTTTACTAAGTTAAATTCTGTAGGCTGAAATAACTTAATAGTACGGACACTATTCAAAGTATTAATTTAAAACATAAAGTTATGGTTGATTTAAAAGTTAATTATCTTGGTCTTAATCAGACCTTTCGTATGCCTACTAGTATGAGTGAAATTAACATGAATGTAATTGCTGATTATGTTAAGCATGTTAATGTTGGTAATGATTATGCTCTTATTGCTGTTGTATTTAAAGAGCGTCCTATTACTATTGTAAGTGTTAGTAAGCAGAACAAGAATGCAAGTGTTAGTGGTGTTGCTGTTATGATTAAGAGTAATACTGATAATGAGTTTATTAAAGGTATTAAACTTGGTGAAACTATAGTTATTTCTCCTAGTGATATTTCTATGGGTCATCACGTTAACTCTCCTAGTAATCCTCTTACTCCTGGTTTCTTACTTAATCTTCTTCAAACTAATACTGATTTAAATAGGAAACTTATGGCAGTTAAAGTTCCTACTTATTTTGTAGATTTTAAGATTGTTCCAGTTTGTAATATTCATGGTTCTATAGGTCGTTATGAACCTGTTAGTGCATATTATATTACTCCTGATGAAGGAGAAACTATTATGGGTAAGTAATTCCACATTGAACATCTTCTACGGGGAGGCTTTAAAAGGCGGAGGGAGCTTATGCTCCCGAAGCTTCATATTATATTGCTAATAATGTTATTAATATGAAATATAAAATAAATGATGAAGGTTTAGAAGAAGGTAAATTTCCTAGTTCTACTGGTAAGCCTGTTCTTATTGAAAATAAAGCATCTATACTTAAAACTATAGATGATAATATTATAGATAAGGACGTTGCTATGATGATTCTAGTTCAACTTGAAAAAGATGCTCAAAGACATCTAGAAGCTGATGAAGTTACAGCTATTCCTTATTTAGGTAAGATTAAACGAAGAGCTGGTTCAAAAGCTTATGCTGAAAACAAAGAAACTCTAGATGCAGCTAAAGAGACTATGACTCCTGAAAATTATGAAAATTTCAAAGCTGCGATGATGAGAGAAGCTGTTATTAGAGATAATGAAGCAAAAGTATATAATTATCAAGTTGCACGTATGGCTAATAAGAACGGTAAAACTTATTGGAAATGTGTTGAACGTCGTGGTAAATATTATGCTAATCTTAGATTTTATTGTTTAGGTTGTTTAAATTATTCTGAACCATGCAACGAGATAGATTAATAATAGATAATCTTTTGCTTATTGATGATAATGGTATGCCTGAAGCTCCAACTATTCGTCAATTAATAGATAAAGATGTTAGAGAGCTTTATACTAGAGATAAGTCTAAAGATAAATCTGGTTATGTAAAAGATTGTATAGTTATTTATTATCTTGGAGACCCTAAGTCTCCTGCAAAACAAAGTGGTTTAAGTGATGCTGAAGCTCTTAAAATGGCTATAGAACAAGCTGGTCTTCCAGCTAACTATATACCTAGTGCTCTTGTTTTGAAGATAATTAAAAGATATTATGCTCAAAATATAGGAGAAGCTGGTAGAGTTGTTGAGAATCTTCTTAAAACTCTTCATAATGTAAATATTGCAGTTGATTCTATTAATGCTTTGCTTAATGAAAAGCTTAGAGATAGAGCTAATTTAACTATAGAGAATGTAAGTACTCTTTTAGATTTAGTAGATAAAGTTACTGCTAAAGCATCTGAAATTCCTAAGACTTTAAAATCTTTGAATGAAGCTAAGGAAAATCTTATGTATGAAAAAGAGTCTGAAAAAGCTAGAGGTGGTGGTGCTATTACTAGTAGTATGAATGCTGCTGATTATGTTTAACATTATATTGTTTAAGTTATGAATAGTATTTATGAAAATAACTTTCTTTACTTTGAAGAAGCTGAGCATAAATATACTGATACTTTAGGTAATGAATATCTTAGTGTAACTACTAATATAGAAAATTACTGTCCTAAGTTTGATAAGAAATATTGGCTTAGAAAGAAAGCTAAAGAACGTGGTATTAGTGAACGTAAACTTGAAGCTGAATGGGAAAGAATAACTAAAGAAGCTTGTGAACGTGGTACAGCTACACATAATGGACTTGAAGATGGTATTAAAGGAAGTAGTATGTTTAAAGATGCTATTCAATATCTTAATCAAGTTAAAAGTGGTAGATGTATAACTGTAGCTGATATTCCTAATCTTAGAGCACATCCTCTAGATATAGAACAATTTAAAGAAGCTACTAATAATAAGTATCCTGAAATATATAAAGTATTTCAATATTATATAGATAAAGGTTATACTATTTATTCTGAAATTGGAGTATTTGTTCCAGAGTTACTTCTTAGTGGTACTATAGATGTTCTTTGTGTGAGACCTGATAGATTTGTTATTCTTGATTGGAAAACTAATAAAGATGGTCTTCATTTTACTAGTGGTTTTTATCGTAAAGATAAAACTACTAAACCTATTCAGCTTACTGATGAATGGTGTAATACTCACGAGTTTATGTTACCTCCTTTTGCTCATCTAGAAAATTGTAATGGTAATCATTATACTATGCAATTATCTACTTATGCTAGAATGACTGAAATGATATTAGGTATTCCTTGTGTTGGTCTAGGTCTTTGTCATATTCAAACTCCTTTTATAAAGAACAAATATGGTATGCCTTATCGTGATGTTCACGGTATGTATAAGATTGATAAAGAAGGTAAGGAAATTGTTACTTGGTTTAAGATTGATTATATTCGTAATGAAATAGATGCTATGTTTCAAGATAGAAGAATTAAACTTAATAAACAAGGTTTGTTAAATCCACAAACAGAAATACAATGGTAATATGACAAGACGAAGAAGAATAAATCCTAGAGTTCTTCATATTGAAGAAGTCGATAATATTAGATATGTTTGTAAAGGTGTTCCAGAAGATGGAACATTTTATGTATTTGGTGTATTAAAATAATAAGATTATGGGAAACAATAAACGTAAAAAACTAAAAGACCCAATGCCAGAAGTTAGTGAAAAATTTTAAAGAACTAGTTTCTGCTATTGATAAGTTATTTAGTACTGTTCCTAATCCTGATTGGTTAACAAAATAATAAAGATATGAATGAGAAATTATATAATAAAGCAACTAAAGCTGATTTCAGCAAAATACTCGTCAATAAAGGATATGCCTATTTTACTAAAGGTAAGTATAATCTTAATATTATTGGCATTAGAAATGCTGGTAATAGTGTTACTAATAAGTTTGATGATGTTATTGTCGTAGAATATATTGATATGTATGGTATCAAATCTAGAAATATATTTGCTGCTACTACAGAACCTGGTATTACTAGTATGACTAAACCTGTAAGTTATAAAGGTTGTGCTATACTTGTTCCTGGTCAATATCGTTCTGCTTGGAAACTTGGTTATCATAAAGGTAAATATGAAGCTATTGTTCAATATAAACCTGTAAAAGTTTATAGAGATAATAACAAAGATGCTATTTATGATTTTAATCCAAAGACTGTAGAAGAAGGTACATTTGGTATCAATATTCATAAAGCTGGAAAACATTCTACTCAAGTTGATAATTGGTCTGCTGGTTGTCAAGTTCTTGCCAATAAAGAAGATTTTGATACTCTTATGAAACTTGCTCATAGACAAATTAGTCAAGGATATGGTAAACTATTTACTTATACTTTAATTAATGAGGAGGATTTGTAATGAAAGATTATGATGAAATTAGGAAAAGAGATGAAGCTATTCGAGATGGTATAGGATATGCTCTATGTGCTTATTTTATACTTTAACTGTTTTTGGTATTATTGGCATTATTTATCGTATATATTTATATGTTTCATAATAAGGAGGATTTATAATGGCTTGTATTATTATTAATGGTGAAGTTCAAAGTACTCTTACTTTAAAAGATTTAGAAAAAGCTATATATGATATTCTTTCTAAAGATGAAAAACAAATGATAATTTCTCCTGAAGGAGGAATAGGATATATATCTCGTAAAGAGTATGCTGAAAGAAGTTTTCCAAAACTTATAGAACATTCTCAAATTCAAGAAGATATTGATAAAGAAATTATTAATAGTCTTCATAGTTATAAACCTTTTAGTAAATGTTTAAGTAATGGATAGTTTTTCTAATGAAACAGGTAAAGGTTGTGTAATATTTGTAGTTATTATGATTGTTATTTGTGCTTCTATAGCTATTGGTGATTATCATCATAAAAAGAATAATAACATTATTGAAACTGATGTTGAACTACAAAAACACAATGATAGTTTAAAAATTAAAGTTGATAATTTAGATAGTATTAAAAATGCAAAAGTTATTGAAGTTAAAACTCTTGATAATGATAGTACTATTAAGTTGTTCTATCAACTCATTAAGTAAATCATTAACATCTTCTACGGGGAGGATAGAACAAGATAGTGTAACTATAGCAATTAGTGATATTCGTAAAGCTAATGCTAAACTAATAGAATTAAGTTATGAAAAAGATATTAATAAGAATCTTCGACAAATTATTAAAAATGATAGTGTACTTGCAGAACAAGCTAGACAAAGATATATATTATTGGATAGGTCATGCAAGCAAATAAAGAAACAACGTAATATTGCTTATTGTAGTGCTGGTGCTACTATTATATTACTAATTTTAAGTTTGATAAAATGAGTGATAATCATACTGTAGAAAAATATATAGAAAGCTACCCAATGCTTCAATATATAAACGATAATCACGGTCAATATAAACACGCTAGAGAAGCAGGTTATAAAGACCCTAATGATTTGTTTATGATTGGAGAAAGCGGTGGCTTTCTTCTTGATATACGTAGAGGAGATAAGTTTGTTAATACTAATCTTCTTACTGAAATGGCTTCTCTATATCATATAAATGGCGATAGATATACTTTATATAAAGAAGATAGTATTCCTCATCGTCAATTACGTAAAAGAGAAGAGTATAGACGTAAACACGGATTTGATGCTCCGTGTTTTATGCGTAATGGTGTAGTTCGTAATCTTCATATTAGTGGAGATATGTATAATTACTTGAATTATACTGTTATTGAACAGCTCGATGAAAAGACTATTATACATACTGATAGAGGTTCTGTTGCTAAGAAGAAACAAGACTTTCCTAAGTTTATAGATGCTCAGTTTTGGACATTTGCTATTATAGAGTTTTGTGAACTTAATGGTTTTCATCTTCTTATTGATAAAACTCGTCGTGGTGGTTTCTCTTATATTATGGCTAGTCATAGTGCCAATAAGATAAATCTTCAACCTAATAAAGTTTGTATTCACGTTGCTGCTGATAGTAAGTATCTTACTAAACGTGGAGGTCTTACTGATTTTACTATTCGTAATCTTTATTTTTATGAGAATAAGACTTTCTTTAAACGTGGTATTCTTTCTCGTGCTGCTGAGAACTTTACTTTAGGATTTAAACTTCCTAATGGCGATATTAGTCCAAATAGTTGGAATAGTGCTTTATTTAGTGCTTCTGCAAATAACAATCCAGATTGTGCTATTGGTAAGGATGCTGTTAGTGTTAAAACTGAGGAGGTTTCCACTATGGAAAACTTTGATGAATATATGAATGTTACTGAACCTGCTATGCGTACTGGTAGTTATGTTACAGGTAACTTATTTGCCTGGGGTACTGCTACTAGTGGTAATATGCAAACATTTGAACGTAACTTCTATAATCCATCTGCTTTTCACTTTATAGCTTTTGAAAATGTTTGGGATAAAGATTCTCGTAATGAAGTTTGTGGTTATTTTAAACCTTATTGTTGGGGTCTTCAAGGTCAGATTGGTGATAGATATGCTATGGATGCTGATGGTAATTCTGACATTGAAATGGGTCTTAGAATTGCTTATAAAGAACGTACTGATAAAAAAGTTCATAGTAAAACTTTTAGTGATTATATTAATTACTTAGGTCAGTATGCTAATATGCCTAGTGAATCATTTAGTTCTACTAGTGAAAACTTATTTAGTTCTGAAGCTTTAATGAATTGGGAAGAAATATTAAAGAATGACCCTGCTTATACTAATATATCCGATGATGGTATGTTCTTTGAAGATGCTGATGGTAAAGTAATATTTAAGACTAATGCTCGTATTAAAGCAGAAGGTGGTAAATTTAATAAAGACTTCTTTGATTGGATTCAAGGTGTACCTCGTAAACAACACGAGCATCCACATGGTTGTGTTCGTAAATGGTTTGAACCTATTAGAGTTAATCACGTTAATGAAAATGGTAAATATGAAGTTGGTATTCCAAAAGGTCAATATTCTATAAGTTATGACCCTGTAGGTGTAAATAAGGAAACTAGTGGTATCACTAATAAACATTCTCATAATAGTATTAAAGTTTGGGAAAATCCTACACAGTATAATGGTTTTAAAGGTAAAGTAGTATGTGCATATTATGGTCGTCCTGAGAAACTTGAAGAAGCTGATAGAATATGTTATTTTATGGCAGTATATTATAATTGTATAGGTACTACTGGTGTTGAGGTTAACCGTGGTGAAACTGTTAGTAATTTTACTAAATGGAAAGCTTTAAAGTATTTAATGAAAGACCCAGTAGAACTTTGGGATAGTTCTATTAAAGCTAAAGTTACTGCATCTTATGGTGTAAATATGGGTGGTGGTAGTGGACAAGGAACTACTAAAGTTCTTGAAGGACTTCGATTACTCAAGGAAATGTTGTATAGTGAAGTTGGTAAAAAACTTGATGGTACACCACTTTATTTCTTTCAGACTATTTATGATTATCAAACTATACTTGAACTTCTTAAATGGAACGATAAAGGTAACTTTGATAGAGTATCTGAAATGTTAATACATGCACTTCAATGGAAACTTGATGATGTAGAAGCTGCTAAAGAACTTGCTCATCGTAAGAAAGCTACTATTGAAAATTATAATGATAATATTTGGAATAGAGATTGGTTTGTTTAATAATTAGTTAACTAAATAAATATACGTATGTTTAATTGTAATTTAAGTTATCAATTTCCTAAACAAAAGGTTAGTGCTGAAGAGAAAGCAAAACCTTATTGGTACACTAATAGTATTGATTATATTATTGGTTTAGGAATTAGTATGAATGACCGTAGTGATACTGAAACTAAGATTCGTATTCTACACGGTGAATTACCTCAAGAGTTTTATAGAAAAACGCTCAATCCTTATAATGCTAGTAAAGAACGTTTTAAAAACTTTCCTGCTACTCTACGTAATTATGATATTATGTCTGATATTATACGTAGATATATAGGAGAGTATTTTAAGAATCCTCACGATTTTGTTGTAGGAGCTAATAATCCTGATATAGTATTTAATAGAAATGCTGCTCTTAAACAAAAGGTTACGGAAGCTGCTCAACAAGCATTTCAACAGGAGTTTCAAAAACGTTATCAGGCTGCTGTTCAACAAGCTGAAGGTCAAGGTCAATCTGTAGAAGCTATAAATCCTCAAGATGTTATGCCTGACCCAGAGGAATTTATGAATAAATTTAACCAGGATTATATAGATAATGAAAGTAAGCAAGGTCAAGATATTCTTAATTATATTAGAGATATTACTAATGACCTTAATATTTATCTTACTGCATTCTTTAATTATTGTGCTTTTGGTGAATGTTATACATATACTGAACTTAGAGGAGATAAGATTATTAAAGAATGTGTTCCTTTGATGGAAGCTTATCCTATTCCTAATAGTGAATATATGATTGAAGACCACGATATGTTTGCTAGAAAGATGAAAATGAGTTATAATCAAATTCTTGATGCTTTTGATGATTATCTTGATGATAATGATAGAAGTTTTCTTGATAAGTATTATAATGATGCAGCTTATGCTACAAAGACTGTTCCTTTAAGATATGACCAATATTTTGAACATTATGCTAATGTTTGTGATAAGTTCACTGATGAAGAACGTAGATTATTTAAAACTAAAGATGAACATCCTAGTGCTCGTAATAATAATCTTTATGAAGTTTGGCATGTAGTTTGGAAAGGTTTTGCTCGTCAAGGTATTCTTACTTTTGTAAATCAACTTGGTTTTCAGGAACAAAGAGTTGTAGAAGAAGATTATGAGTTGAATAAAGAAGCTGGCGATATTAGTATTGAATGGGAATATAAACCTCAAGTTTATGAAGGTTACAGAATAGGAACTAGATATAGTGGTATTTATCCTGTTAAAGCTAGACCTATACTTTATGAGCGTAAAGGCAAACTTCCTTATAATGGTATTATGGAAGTACTTCCTTATTTTGGTAAGTTTAGTATTATTGAAACTATTACTCCTTTCCAAGTATTTCGTAATATAGTTTCTTATCATCAAGAAATGGTAATAGCAAAGAACAAAATGCTTATTATGCTTTTACCTAAATCTCTTGTATCTAATGATACAGAAGATGCTATTTATAGAATGGCTGCTGATGGTGTACTTCCTATTGATGATGAAGAAGATGCAGCAGGAGTTAAGATGCAAAACATTAGATTACTTAATGTAAATATGGGTCAATATATTACAGAACTTAGTAATCTAAAAGAATCTATTAAACTTGAAGCTCGTGAGCTTGTTGATATGAATGCCCAACGTTATGGACAAATTTCTCAATCTGCTGGAGCTTCTACTACTCAAACTGCTGTTGCTCAATCAAGTACTGGTTCTGTTATAATATTTCAGATGTTTGACCAGATGAGATGTGCTGATTATAATAGAGATTTAGACTTTGCTAAATGTGCTTATATTGAAGGTCTAGAAACATCTTATATTGATAAGACAACTGGTAAGAAACATTATCTTAGTCTTGATGTAAATTCATTTGTTGGTTCTGACCTTAGTACTACTGTTAGAAATAATGCTAAGGAAATGGATAAGATTCAGCAATTAAAACAATGGGCATTTAGTGCTGCACAAAATGGTGATTTAGATTCTGCTCTTGCTGCTATTACTGGAGATAATGTTGCTGCTATTAGTGATGCTGTTAAGAAGTTTAGTCAACTAAAACAACAACATGAAGAACAAATGAAGCAAATGGACCAAGCTATTCAAGAACAAGCTAATCAACTTGAATTACAAAAGATTTCTGCTAAAGGTGAACAAGATAGAGAAACACTTGCCCTTAAAGCACAATACGATTTACAACTTGAATATGCTAAAGGTGATATAGCTTTACTTGGTGATACGAATCCTCAAAATGATGAGTATGCTAAAAATCAATTAGCTCGTATTCAAGAGGAAAGTAAGAGAGCTAGTGAAGCTGCTAAACTTCAACTTGAAAGACAAAAGCTTGCTATGGATACATATAATAAAGCTGCTGACCGTCAAGTAAAGAGAGAAGAAATGGCTAATCAATTAAAGATAGCAAAGACAAATAAGAATAAGTACGATAAGAAATAAACTGGTTAATTGTTGATTTTATTGTGTCTAGGAGTAGTGCTCGTGAGAGTATTACTCCTTTTATTTTACGTGATAAAATTTTATTTAATATTTTAAATTCGTTTATGAGACGTTATTTATAAATAGTCGATTAACTTATAAGTTAGTATTATTAAATTGATTGTAAGTTAAATAAAGTGCCTCTACGTGAATGTTTATATTAAATGAAGCCAGTCGGATAGCTTGCATAAATTGGAAATTAAGGTGCTAGAATTGTATAAGAAACTAATGCTCGTAATGATAACATTAATAACCTTTATTCTATTAATAATCGGTTTGGTGAAACTTCTAATAATGATAGTTAAATAAGTTGTGCTTTTCTTGCTACTATAAATAAAGGTATTACTTTTGCAGCAACTAACAAGTGTTAGTGTATTTATTAATCATTTAAAATATAAAGCTATGTTTGTATTTCGTAATAGTATTGGGTTCGGACAACATCATCGTTTGATGATTGAACTTGATAATATTGATTTTGGAAGTGGCGGTGGTAATGGTACTGGTACTAACGCTAACAATAACCAAGGTAACGGAGGCGGCACTGATAACAATAACGGTGGTAATGGCTCTGGAGATAATAAAGATGGTGACGGTAAAGATGGTGAAGGAAATGATAAAGATAATCCTGACCCTGACAATACCAAAGACAATAAGGATAACGACAAAGACAATCCATCCAACCCTTCTACGGGGGGTCTTGATGTAGGTACAAAAGTTGAGTTTGAAGGTAAAAGTTATACTGTTGCTGAAAACGGAGACCTTGTAGATACAGATGGTAAAGTTTTTAAAGAAGCTAAAGATGTTGATGAGTGGATTAAATCACTTGAAGTTGATGAACCTGGAGCTGATGTAAATATTGAAAATATTCGTAAAGCTATGAATATTGATATTACTGATGAAAACGGTAAGCCAGTTGAATTTACTGATGATATTGAAGGTATTAAGAGTTACATCAATTCTGCTATTGAACTTAAATCTAATGAAGTAGCTTCTGCTGCTGTCAATAAAGTATTTGTTGACAATCCTATTCTCAAGCAGTTTGTTGATTATCTTACTGTAAATGGTGGTGACCCTCGTGGTTTTGGTGAACGTCCTGACCGTTCAGGCATTACTGTTGATGAAAAGTCTGAAGAGCAACAGATTGCTATTATTAAAGCTGCTGCTAAAGAGTTTGGTAATGCTTCTCTTAATGATAATTACATTAAGTATCTTAAAGATTCTGGTGGTCTTTATGATGAAGCTAAGGCTCAACTTGCTAATCTTCAGAATGCTGATAAACAACGTGATGAGAATGAAGCTAAACAAGCTAAAGCTTATCGTCAGCAACAAGAAGCTGAAACTATCGCTTATTGGAAATGTATTAAAGATACTATTGATAAACGTGAAATTGGAGGATACAAACTTCCTGAATCTCTTGTTAAAGAAGTTAATGGACAGAAAATTACTGTTACTCCAAATGATTTTTATGATTATCTTTCTCGTGGTCTTAAAGATAAAGATGGTAATATTGCTACTGCTTATGAGCGTGCTCTTGCTAATCAATCTCCAGAGGAAGCTACTAATCAAGAATTACTTAGTGCTTGGTTGATGTTCACAGGTGGAACTTATAAAGACCTTGTTAAGATGGCTATTAATAATGAGCAGGTTAAAACTTTAAAGCTCGTTAGCAAAGGAAATAAGGGTCATGGTACTGTACGAATTACTAAGCCACAAAATAATAATAATAAAGCTATTGATGATATTCAATTTAGCTAAATGTTTAATTAATTAATTAATAACTATGTACGCAATTCGTGAAGTGCAACGTGGTAACTATGATGACCGTGGTTATTCTAATGAGGAAACTATTGCTCATCTTATGCTTACCAAACCTAGTGAGATTAATTCTATGCTCACCTATACTTTTGGTATGGATGATGATAGATTCCCACTTAATTTCCTTACAGAAGGACAAGGTACTGCTGGTGTAGTAGATATTAATACTACTGATTGGACTTGGAAGACTATGGGTCGTATGAAGTTCAATGATTCTGTACTTTGGTTTAACACTGCTAATACTACTCCTGGTAAAGGTGGTGCTACTTTTGAAGTTGAGTTTAAGACACATTGGTTTATTGAGCAGTATGGTTTGATTGCTCCTGATGGTGTAACTCAAGTTCGTATTATGAAAGACCTCGGTCATGGTTCTCATGGTGGTTATTTGTATCGTCTTCGTATTACAAATCCTAATCCAAACGCTTACGTTAATGTAGCTCAGAATCTTGGTGTAGGTATGTTCTGGTCTTTGACTGCTCCTACTATTCCAGAGTCTTTCTCAAAGGGTAATCGTACTAATACTATGGGACCTGGTAAGATGACTTCTCAACTTGAGTTCCATCGTTATAGTAAAGAGATTGCTGGTAATATTAGTAATACTGTTGTTACTTATGAGTTTAAGACTAGTGGTGGTGGTACTACTAATCTTTGGATGAATGAGGAGATGCGTCAGTTTGAGCTTCAGCAACGTGTTATGAATGAAGAGCGTCTTTGGTTTGCAGAGTATAATAAGACTGTAAATGGTGAGATTACTCTTATTGATGAAGACAATGGTCAGCCTATTCCACATACTGCTGGTATGCAACAGATTTGTCGTGAAAGTAATTATGATACTTATGGAGAGGAGCTTACTCTTAATAAGTTGAATCGTACTATTGGCGATATTCTTGACCGCAATACTGATACTGGTAATATGGATGTAGTTCTTGCTTGTGGTAAGGGCTTTGTTGAGGACTTTGACCGTGCTGTTAAGAATGATGCTCGTGATAATGGTTTTGTTACTCCTCTTGGTGACAAGATGATTAGTGAATCTAAGAGTGGTCTTTCTTATGGTAATTACTTCCGTCAGTATAAGACTGTAGATGGTCATATGATTACTCTCAAGCATCTTGGTTTCCTTGACCGTGGTACTTTTGCAGACAATGCTCGTGATAATGGTTATATCCATCCTCGTACTGGTCTTCCAATGACTTCTCACCAAGCATTTATGCTTGATACATCTTCTTATGATGGTCATAATAATATTCGTAAAGTACGTATGAAGGGTCAAGAGCATATTGCTGGAGTTGTTAAGGGTCTTACTCCAATTCCTGCATCATGGGGTGGTTTCCCTGCTAATACTCTTTCTACAGATATTGATGTATCTCGTTATGAGGTTAAGGATTCTTATGGTCTTCAAGTTGACCGTAATACTAAGTTCTTCCAACTCAAGTGTGTACTCTAACATTTTAAAATTTGATTGCTATGACTGATATTAAAATTGAAATTCCAAAAGGTAGTCCTGCAAATAGTGGAAAAGATAATACTCCTGCTGAAGGTATAAATCCTTCAGCAGACCAGACGCAAGCTGAATTAGAAGCTAAAGAAAAAGCTGCTCTTGAAGCAGAACTTGATGCTCCATATTTTGAAAAGAAGACTGTAGTTATTTCTTCTGTTCGTAATTATTCTGCTTATCGTAGAATTAATATACAAGTTCTTGGTAAGCCTAAAGCTACTATAGGTTCTTCTGTTAAGTCTGTACGTATTCTTATGAGTAATAAAGGTGAGCTAGCGGCTTATTATCCAGAGATTATTGGTATTGCTGCTAATCATCCAGATTTCATTACTAGAGTTAAAGGTTATCTTAATAATATTTTCTTTGATGTTAATGATGGTGATAAGGAACTTAATATTTCTTTCCATTATAATCATAAAAGAGATTATCTCGCTATTAAAGATGAAGAAGATAAAATTCTTGCAGCTTATGAAAAGGTTGACCGCTCTAATGAAGCAGAGCTTTATAAAGCTGCTGTTAAACGTGATGAAGCTATTACTCGTCTTGAGCAAACTAAGTACCAATACGGTATGCCTGATAACGTAGAAGAATATATTATTTGGCGTCATTGTCTTAACTATCCTGATGTAGCTAAAGATGAAGCGTTTATTAATAGTAATTCTAGTCTTCGTTTCTTCATTAAAGATGTTGCTAAAGAAGAGAATCGTAAAGTTAAGATTATTGTTGAACGTAAGAAGGCTATTGAACGTCTTGTTGAACTTCAATCTTCACCAAGTAAAGTTAGTGCTACTTATATTCAGTATTGCAGAACTAACGGTCTTAATATTTCTGATGGTCTTAATAAGACTGCTCTTGAACAAGTTGACGACCTTATGAAGTTTGCTACTGATGACCCTAAGAAGTTTAATTCTATTGTTACAGATAAGAATCTTCTTGATAAAGCATTTATTGAAACTCTTATTACTAGAGGTGAGCTTGTTCGTTCAGAGTATAATCAGCAAATTAATACTCCTGATGGTCAGTTTGTTGGTGCTAATATTAATGATGCTATTGCATTCTTTAAGAATCCAGACAACAATGGACTGAAAACTAAGTTGGAAAACAAATTGAAACTCTTTTAATTGATAAAGATATGACTACTGCTGAAATGCACCAAATGTTCAGAAATTATGCCCAACAAATGGGTATGCAAAATGTGAGAGCAATACTGCCTTCACAGATAGATATGTTACTGAACAATTCAATTTCGGACACAGTAAATCAAGTGATTGCTCAAAACATTGGTACTACCAGTGATAGAGTAATCACTGATAACTCAAAGCTTAATCAAGTTAATGCTCTTAAAAGTCTTTATAAAGTATGGAAAGGTAAAGTTACACTTCCTACTCCAAAGACTAACTATATTGCAAGTTATATTCTTCCTCTTGAAAATTTTGGTATTGCTACAGAAGCTAAAGCAACCGAAATTAAAAAGGGTGATAATGTATATGGTGCTCCTGGTAGTGCCGATGCAGGTAAACCTAAGAAGATTGATTATTTCTTCCTTGTAGATTTAAGTATTGATTATGTTAAGAATTTGGGTGGTGGAAATTTTAATACTAATATTTTCCCAATTCGTCTTATTGACGACCAATATCTTGCTGATGTAGTTAATGATTTTGTAATGGCTCCTAGTCTTAGAAGTCCTGTAGCTACAGTTCATGACACTAACATCGAACTTTATATTGATAAACCTGACGCTTCTACTAAGAGTACTCCTGAAAATTATACTTTTGGTGATGGTCTTAAAGTAAATGAAATTCGTTTATCTTATATTGGTAAGCCTGGTATTGTTAAGTTTAATGAAGACCTTGGTGGTGAAGATGTTGATTGCGAACTTCCAGAAAGTATGCACGTTGATATTGTTAAGCATGCTGTAGATTTATATCGTACTGCTCTTAATGGTGGTATTGCAGCTGCTCAAGCTGCTCAACAACAACAGCAACGTGAGAATGTCCGTAATAACGCTAGAGATGAAGGTTATGAACCTGCCCCTCGTTAATATTGTATAACTTATAATTTAAATAATAATGAGACAACTCTTTATTTGTACTAGTAACGCAGTTCTTGCTGCTACTGGTAAACCACAAGATTTGACCAAAGTAGTTGCTGGTACTATTGGTATGTGGGAGAATGATGATGATTCTAAGTGGCTTGCTACTGCTCCTACTTCTGATTTTAGTATTGCTTATGGTCGTCCTAATAGTCAAGCAGTTGTAATTCCTATTGATTTTACTTCTGCACGTATTACAACTTCTACTCCTCAAGCAGGTACAATGTTTAAGGCAGAGATTACTATTCCTGAACCTGTTGCTGGTAAGGATTATACTCTTCAACTTATTAAGCTTGGTACTGAGAAGCATGAGCGTTATTCTTGGACTGTTACAGATAATGGTTCTCATAAGACTACTGCTGCTGCTATGGCAAAGTCGCTTGGTGACCAGTTCACTAATATGATTGAAGCTGGTAATGAGCAACTTGATGGTCTCAAAGTAACAGTAGATGATGCTAAGGTTACTATTGAAGCTAAGAAGAATTATCAAGGTTGGAATCTTATTGCTGCTGACGATTTAGTTGGTACTGATGTTGCTATTACTGCTGCTGTAGCTCCAACTCTTGATGCAGCTTATGTTAAGAATCTTGCTTCTTTCTGTTCTCAGAATCGTGGTTTCTCTAATGTATATCGTGATGGTGCTTCTATTTATCCTGGTTATCCTATGGAGGTAGAAGATACTACATATAAGATGTACTCAATTCAGTTTAAGTATCCTAGAAAGTATGGTCGTACTCGTGACGAAGCTCCTATTCAAGAATTAGCTATTGTAGTTCCTGTAGGTAATACTGTACTTACTGGTCTTCTTGATACAATTCTCGCATTTTAAATAGGTATTAGTTTTCAAGGAGAACCTAACCATCTTCTACGGGGAGGTTCTCCTTTTATTTTTTCTTATGGAAGAGTTTAATCAAATCAATGATATAATAGCTGAATCTATAAAAGATACTTCTTATATTACAGTGCTTATTAGTAGTGGAGTTTATCTTGCTTATACTCTTATTATTAAGCTTGTTGATTTGTTTAAAGCTAAAGACAGAAATAGACCTATTGTTGAAATGGCTGCTGCTGTAAAGCAAGTAAGCGAAAACGTAGTTAAACTTAATGGTGTCTTAGACAAAGCTTTTCAAGATGCTGAGACTAAAGAACGAAACAAAGTAAAGAATGCTATTTGTACTGCTTTTGATAGTTTTAAATGGACTGTTGCTAATACTTGTCATGAAATTATTATTCATAACAATATTGAACAAAATAAGGAATTGATAAAACAAAACTTATTCAAAGTAATTAGTACTGAGTATTATAAACTTTATAATGTTTTTTCAGCTTACGAATTGGATGGAATTTGTGTAGCTACAAAACTAAAAGAAGATTGGATTGATGCTGTAACTAACGAATGTCTTGCTATCATTTATGATGGTCAAGATTCAATAAATAGAATTAGTCAAATAAGTAATAAATTACTTATTGTTACTAACGAATATTCTATATATATAAATAACAAAGTGTTTAATTCTTAATAAGATGTTCTTATGATGGACAATAATAACACTATAAATAACCTTGAGAAGTTAGAAGAAGGAGTTGTTAAAACTCTTGAGTATCTAGCTGCTCAAGGTTTTATAGTTAATAGAGATAAAGTACTCAAACTTACTACTATTAGTATGTATAAAGCAGTACTTAATAACTCTGATAAAATTAAAGGATTTGATATTAGTAAATTTAATAATAAAGTTAGATTGTTATGAATGATGAAGAAATGATTATTCTTTCTATTCCTAAAGAATGGGAAGATACATATATAAAATTACTTACTGTCATTAGTCAATCTGGTGAAGCAATTCTTAATGATTGTTCTTATGGTTGTAAAGGTGATGGTAGTATAATGTTTAATTGTTGGAATATATTCCAGGCTGCTTGTGCTGCTCACGCTTTAGGAAATACTAAACGAGCTAATCTTTATATTGACTATGTGAATAAACAAATAGCTAATAAATTTGGAGAAGTAACTTTTAAAACTAAGTAAGATGGAGAATAAGCAGTTAGAAAATGAGGACTTGCTTATGAACAAGAAAGAAGAACTTATTTGGAAAGTAATAGACAATGTTATTAGTTGTTGTGCTATTACTAGAATTGATGGAGCAAAGTCTATTACAAGAGAAGATGTAGTAGGTAAATCTAGAGAAGAAAATGTTGTAATGACTAGATGTCTTGTTGTTGAACAAATGGTTCACGCTGGATTTACAATTAGTACTATAGCTTTTATTATAAATAGAACAGTTCAAGCTACTAGACATTTACTTAAAATGAGTACTAATTATTATGAAACTTCTAGAGCTTTTAGACTTGCAACTTCTGAAGCAACGCTTCTTAATAAGGATGTTGAACCTATTTTCGTTTAAATAGAAAATAAAAAGAAAATAATTATTATAGTAGTGATGCAATTAATTAAGATGATAATTGGAACAAAATCCGATTATCATCTTTTTGTGTCTAATAGAACTTATGCTTATCTTTGCAATGTACAAAATACTAGTTAATGTACTATTTATTATTTTATTAATCTTAATAATCATTGTAAAGTTATGGATGATTCTAAAGTTTTTATGTTCCCTGATGGTGGAACTCGTCAGACTTCTAGTGATGCTAATAGTTTGCTTCCTTTACTTATGTGTAATGGAGGTTTTGGTGGTGGTAATTGGGTTTGGATAATCTTCTTGTTCTTCCTCTATCCTCTTATGCGTAATGGCGGATTGTTTGGTAATATGGGTCAGAATGGTGGTAATTGTCTTGGTCCTCTCGCTAATATGGTTAACAACAATGATGGTAGAGACCTTATTATGCAAGCTATTAATGGTAATGGTGCTGCTCTTCAGAGATTAGCTACTATGTTTGGTACTAAGGTTGATATGATTCAGTCAGCTATTTGCCAGGTTAATAATAGTATTGCTCAAGTTGGTTGTAAGATTGATTCTTCTACTGGTGCTCTTCTTAATGCTGGTACTCAGAATACTATGACTATTGCTAATCAGTTGGCTACTTGCTGCTGCAATTTGAAGAATGCTATTACTGAAAGTGCTCATCAATCTCAGATTGAAACTCTCCGTCAAACTGATGCTATCAAAGAATCTGTTGGTGGCGTAGGTAGTGCTGTAACTCGTGGATTTTCTGATGTAGGTTATGCTCTTCGTGACCAGACTTGCAATTTGGATAAGTCTATTGATGGTGTTGGTGATAGAATTATTGCTAGACTTGATGCTTCTGAAAAGTCTGCAATGCAGGATAAGATTAATGCTCTGCAAACTCAGTTGACTACTGAGCATCAAAGTGGAGTAATTGCTCAGCAAATTGCTGCTGCTGTAAATCCTATTGCTCAGGCTGTTAATGAAATCAAGTGTGCTCAGCCACAAACTGTAACAGTTCCTTATCAACCATTCCAGGCAGTACCAAATTGTGTTGCTTATCAGTATGGTATGTATAACAATGGTAATCTTAATGGTTTTTGGATGTAATATATAGGAGGTAATATTATGGCTTTAAATAATGAATTCATTGGTAATCGTGGCGGTATACCTTTAGTAGCTGCTACTCAAACGACTGCTGGCAGTGCTACTGCTAATGCTGTTTTTAGTATGCCTAATCATACTTTCAGAGCTATAGGAGTTGCTGGTATTATGGTAATTAATTTTAATGCAGCTACAACTACTGCAACTGGTTTTGAAATTATGGTTAATAATAACACTCTTCCTCTCTTGGCAAGTAATGGAGAAGCTCTTACTGCTCTTACAGCAGGTCTTCACATTATAGTATTTGATAAACAAAATAATAAACTTCAACTTATAGTATAATGTTTTCAGGTCTTAATCAAGGTAGTCGAGTTTATATTTTAAACAAGACTAATGGTATAGAATTTAAGATTGGAGAAATTGTTGGAACTACTACACCTATATTTGCTACTGATGGTACTAATATGATGGTTGTAAATTTAAAGGTTAAAGTAGATGGCAGTAATGTTGATTATAACAATGTTCCAGCTAATAATACTTCTGTTAGTTATAACAATGGTAATCTCATTATTGCTGAAAGTAAACAAACTATTCAATCTGAAGTAGAAGCTACTCTGCAACATGCTAATTATGTCGTAGAACATATTGAAGATTATAAAAATCAAATAACTAAATGTGAAGAAGTTCTTAAAGAACTTAATCCTCAATTTGCTAAAGATAAAGCACGTGATGAAAGAATAGCAGGTATAGAAAATGAAGTTGCTGGAATGAAAGGTGACATTGCTAAAATTCTAGCTGCTGTAACTAAAAATTAAAATTATGATAATCATGGTACAACGTAATATGAATAAGTCTGAACTTAAAGAAAAGATTAGACGTATGAAGATGGAACTTCAGGAACTTGAAGAAAGTCTTGATAAGTGTGAAGAAAGGGATAATCGTTATGATGATGACCCTCAATATAGAAATCGTAATCCTTATGACGATGAAGAGCGTTATCACGAAAGAGAAGATTATGGGCATCGTGAGCGTGGTCGTTATAGTAGATATTAATATGAAATCCGCCCCGTAGAAGAGTGTAGTGGTAAGGCTTCTCTAACCATACCTTCTACGGGGCGTTTATAATAACTAAGATTATGTATAAAGAATCATTTGATATGTATGATGAACTTCCTGAAGATATGGTTGTTTATCTTCGTTACAATGGTAGGCATTTTAATCGTAAACTAGTTGAGTTTGCAACTAGTAAAATGACTACTAGAGATAGTAACGGAACTGAAGTAGCTCTTGAACCTATAACAAGGGAACAGTTAGATGATATGATGCGACAATCAAATGTTCATTTAACTAATAATGATAATCCTTATGACGCAGTATTTGTAGCTAATATGTGTAAAGCTGATTATTTAGGTAGTAGTGTTCCTGATGGATTACATTTATGTATGTATGTGAAAGATGTAATAGATGATATTGATGGATATGATGGAATAGCTTTTAATCGTTGGTATGCAGATATGTGTCGTAAAGGTATTCAAATTGATTGGTATAATTGCCGATAACATTAATAAATTGAAGCAGCTAATATTAATATAAATGTTAGCTGCTTTAATTGTGTTAATTAATATATAGACAGTGTAGATATTAATAATAAAAATCTATATTTGCACCAATTAAAGATAATGATAATGGAAATAATAAACCAAATAATACAACAAGTAATAAATAGTTTTGATTTTACTTATTGTGTAGTAGTTAATGCTTTAACTTATATATTAGTTACTGTACTTATTTATCTTTGTCAAGGTAATATAACTAGAACAATTAAAAAACTTGTATTACTTTTTAGTATAGTAATTGTTAGTACTATATATTATGCTATTGGAGTTGATGTAAAACTTATTGTAAATAGTTCTATACTTGCTCCTATAAGTTGGACTTGGATTATTAAACCAATTCTTTCTAAGCTTGGTTATGATTATAAAGATATTGATAATAAAATAAATTAATATGGATAAAACAAAAATAAATGGAGCTGTTGATGGCTTACCACTTTCTATAAATCATAAGAACACTCTTAAAGAAGCTCTTAATCAAGGAGCTGGAGAGGGTATGATTGAATTAGAAACTAAAGTTGACGATATTGATAAAGAAGTTGGTTCAATAAAAACAAAGCTTAATAGTTTTATTAATGACAATGAAATTATTGAACTTGCTATAGGTAATGATGCTGCTACAAAAGCTGCAAATATTAAGAAACTTGGTGACACTCAACATACATTTTTTACTAGTATTAATTATGGTTATGGTACAGCTAGTTGGCTTCCTACTGATGGAGGTAACGCTTTTATTGTAACAGATGAAGGTCATGCTGTAACATACAAAATTAGTACTGATGGTGCTGTTACTAAGATTAGTGAGTTTACAATTAGTAAGCCTACTGAATATAAATTACCTGCTGCTACTAAGACAACACTTGGTGGAGTTAAAGCTATTACGAATATTGTAAATGTTGATGCTGAAACTGCAACTGCTGCAAGTCTCTCTGGTGTTATTAACACTCTGCTTACTCAACTTAGAACTGCTGGTATTATTCAACTATAAAATACCCTTGCTTCTTGCTATGCTAGATGTGTGTCCGTAGCCCCTGAGACTAGTGATTAGTCTTGGGGGTTTTATGTGTCCTCTAGACGTTAAAAAGTTATTTAATAATTTTATTTCTTTAGAAATTACGTTCTAAGCGACTTTTAGTTAACTTGTAAATAACTAATAATATACATACACTTCTTGCTATTAGAAGTCAAATAAAGTGGGTATGCAGCAATGTTCGTATCAAAGTTTGATAGTATAAATCATATAAGGAGGAGGCATAATTAATCAAATTATTAATCTGATTGATGTTTAAATTGCTAAGATACTAAGTTATAAAAGTCCTCCTCCTTTTACTAATATAATTAATTATAATATGAGTAAAATTCCTACTATTAATGAGATAGACGCAAATAGCCCTTCTCAAGAGTCTAAGGAAGTTGTAATTAAAGCTACTGATATATCTCCTGATATTAATGAAATTCAGGAGACTATTAGTAGTGCTGCAACTATTCAAGAAGTTGATGGTACTCGTAAACCTACAATTAGTGAGATTTATAAGATTGTTACTGATGGACTATTTGAATCTACATCTAATTGGTGGGATTATGCTTATAAACTTTCTCAGGCTCAAATTAATCAAGATATTATATCTCGTCTTGATAAAGGTGAAATTGGTGGTGGTTATAGTAAAGGTGTTGATATTATAACTACTACTAAAAATGCTATACCTACAAATACTAATGTTTATTCAGCTTTAAAAAGTGATACTCTTTATCCTAAGAAGTTGAATAATGAAACTATTAATGGTATTTATAATTTCGTTAATGGTATCACTATTGGTAAGCCTACTGCTTATACAGGAGGTACTTGGTCTGTAGACCAATTAGGTAAAACTCATCTTAGTACAGATTATCTTTATGTTAGACTTAAAGCTATATTTGAAACACTTCAAATACTTAACGTTGATACTATTGGAGGTAAACTTGTTATTTCTCCTGCTGGTAGTATAACTATTGTTTATGTAGATAACATTAAAGTTACTATTGATGGTAATGAACAAAATGTTTATCGTTGTTATTTTCTTGGAGAACAAGAAGGTGAAGAAATAGAAAATAAATGGAAAGTTGGAGACCAAGCTCAAGCTAAAAGTTTTAATGTAAAGAAAGGAACTTATCATAAAATTGGTAATCATTATCTTTGGAGACTCGTAGTTGGAGCTAGTACTGATACTGTAACTATTGATGGTAAGAAATATCATTATGTAGATTTAAGTCAGTTAATATTTGATGTTGGTTCTGATGCTCCTGCACCAGGTGATGTACTTAATCAACTTGGTCATAGAGGCGATGATTTACAACGTCAAACAGCTATAGTTCTTAATGCTGTTGATAATTATGCTCCAAGTATTACTCTTTATGCTGGAATTACTGATTTCACATTATTAAATAAAGAGTATGTTGAGTATGGTGTTTATCAAGGTAAAGCTTTCTTCAACGTATATGGTGATATGTATATTGGAGATAAAGGTATTAATCCTACAACTTATATTAAATTTAAAAACGGTAAGATTGATATTAAAGCCAATCTTACAATAGGTTCTAGTATTGATGGTAAAGACCTTGATAAATATATTAAAGAAAATGGTGGTGTTGATGAAGAGACTGTAAAAAGTCTTATTAATAATGCTCAAGTTATTAAAGACCTTCAAAATCAAGCTGATGGTGCTATTGAAACTTGGTTTTATGAAGGAGAACCTACTCTTAAAAATCTTCCTGCTGTAGATTGGACTACTAATGAGATTAAGAAAATTCATGTAGGAGATTTGTACTATGACCAAATTACTGGTTTTGCTTATCGTTTTACTAGATACAATGATGATGTTACTCCTTATGCTTGGAATCGTATAAAGGATAACGATATTGTAAAAGCTCTTGAAGCTGCTAGTCATGCTCAAGCTACAGCTGATAGTAAAATGAAAATTTTCTATGGTGAAGCTAAACCTACAAATTATCAAGCTGGTGATATGTGGGTTAATGCTACTCTTGCTGGTAAGTTTGATAATGATATAGCTAGAAGTACTACTACTAGTGAAACATTTAACGCTGACCATTGGGTTCTTGCGTCTCGTTATTCTGAAGCTATTCAAAGTCTTCTTAATTGGAGCAATCAATATACTACAAAATTTGAAGACCTTACTAAGATAGTTAAAGAACAAAAGGACCAAAGTATTAGTAATTGGTTTTATGATTATGAACCTACTGATAGTAATGCTCCTGCTAACTTATGGAATACTGAAGAATTACGTAATGAACATATAGGTGATATATTCTACGATACTAAGAATAATCATTCTTATCGTTGGACTGGTTCTGCTTGGTCTATGATTAAAGATGCAGACTTTGATAAAGCTATGGAAAAAGCTAAAGATGCTGAAGACCTTGCAGATAAGAAAAGACAAATATTCTATTCTGATACTACTCCTACTGGTGGTGACCGTGGAGACCTTTGGATGAAACAAGTTGGAAATAAAACTGAAGTTTGGGTATTTGATGGAACTAATTGGGTTAAGTCTAATGATAAAGCTTTAGCTGATTATAGTGAGGCTATTAATAAAGAACTTCAAGGTATTAAAGGACAACTTGATGGCAAGGCTGAAACTTGGTATCAAGCAGATGACCCTAGTACTAATTGGATAAATAAAACTTCTCACGAAGGTGATATTTGGTATAATACTACTGATGGTACTACACAATATTGGAATGGTAAAGCTTGGGAAAAAATGGATATTCCTAAAGATGTGTTTGATACTATTGATGGTAAATCTTCTATATTTGTAGATTCTTATGATGATGCAAAAGCTGGTAATGGTGCTATATCTAACGGATACAATGAAAGAGATATTTGGATTCTTCCTGCTGATGCTATAGTAAATGGAGTACAATATTATAAAGGAGATATTCTTACAGCTACTGCTGATGGAACTGTGTTCAATGAAAAGCATTGGACTAAAAAAGTTCGTTATGTTGGAGATAAAGAACTTACTGCTGCTATAGATAAAGTTAATAAAAAGATTAATGATATTAGTGCTACAACACTTCCTGGTCTTGATAATAAGTTTAACGAGTTTGCTAAAGATGGAATAATTGATTCTTCTGAGAAAGCTAGACTTACTGATTTACTTAATCAAGCTAATAATGATGTTTTAGCAGCTAATGACCAAATTACTAGTATTATAAAGTCTGATTATCTTGATAATGATAACGTTAATAAAGGTAAGCTTATAGAAGCTCAAAAAACTTTAAGTACTGCTTGGAACGAATATAAGACTTTAATTAATACTCTTATTGCTAGTGAAAATCCTATTACTAAAAATAATATAGCTGAAGCTAGTAGTAAGTATACAAATCTTCAAAATTCTATTAAAGCAGTTAAGCAATATCTTGCTGCTTGTCAAGCTGATATGCTTTCTAATATAGGAATTGATATTAATTCTTATAAATATCTTAAAGAGGCATTTAAAGGTAAGACTGAAGTTAATGGAGGTCTTGTTGTTACTAATGTTCTTCAACTTAGACAAACATCTGATGCTAATTCTCCTATTACTGCTGGTATTAGTGGTCTTCAAGGTAAAGCTAATGAAAATGGTGTTGTAGATAAGGATACTTATGATATAACATCTATTGCTGCTTGGTTTGGAGGACCTATGGTAGATAGAAACATATTTACTGATGAACAACTTAAAAATAAAGTAGCAGGAACTGATTATGCTAGAAGTTTATTCCGTCATGATGGTAGTGGTTATCTTGCTAGTGGTGCTATTTATTGGGGAACTGATGGTATTCTTCACGGAGACCCAAACAGTTTTATTCTTCAAGGAACTAGTTTTGCTACTATGTTCAACTATGTAAGACTGTTTTATTTGCATTATGCTAATAATCAAGGTGAAGGAATTACAGGAGTAGATTATATTACTCCTACTAAAACTTTTTCTAGATTAGATATTCTTACACAAGGTGGTACTGAAGCAGGTTTAAATCTTCCTACTGGTTTGTTTATTGGTAATTCTACTACTGGAGGCTCATTTCAAATAGGTAATATTATTATTAGAACAAAAGATGGAAATCCTAATATTCTTGAAATAGTTAGTGCTACTGATGGTAAAATAGCTCATCTTGGAGTACAAGGAGGAATTAGTGCTTACGGTACATACACATCTTCTACGGGGGGTGGAGGTGGACTAAACGCTACTGTAGTATCATACGCTAATATTATTGCTGGAAATTATAATGATACAGACCTTACAACTATTCCTAATGCTTATAGTATTAAAGCTCTTTATAATGCTATTCAAAATATTGATGTAACTAGTCAACTTGGGAATTATCTTCTCAAGAGTGATGCTGCTGATACTTATCAACCAAAAGGTAATTATTTAACTACACATCAAACTATATATGGTTTGACTATTCAAAAGAATAGCACAGATGTAGGAACTTATAATCCTAAGTCAAAAGCTGTTACAATTGATATAGCAGTACCTACAAAAGTTAGTGAGTTAACTAATGATAGTGGTTATACAGATAATACTGGTACTGTAACTTCTGTTGGTATTTCAGTACCTACAGGACTTTCTGTTACAAATTCTCCTATAACAACAAAAGGCACTATAGCTATTACTTTTGCTGAAGGTTATTCTATACCTACTATAGCAAAACAAACAAGTTGGAACAATATATCTACTTTGGAAAGTTATTTTAATAATGGTTCTGCTAAAAAAGCACTTCAATTAACTAATGCTCGTAAACTTTGGGGAAATAGTTTCAATGGTACTGCCGATATTGACGGAAGTATTATAATTCCTGGAAAGAATTATATATCTATAGGTGATGTTAAACTTATATATGATGCTACTAATAAAGCGTTAAAGATTGATGGCAATCTTTATGCTACTGGTGGTATTAGTGCATATGGAACAAATAGTGTTTCAGGTGGTGGAGGATTGAATGCTAATGTAATTAGCTATGCTAATATTTTAAAAGGAAGTTATATAGATACAGATTTAACAAGTATTCCGAATGCTTATTCTATAAAAGCTTTAAGCAATAGAATTGATAATATAGCCACAGAACTTGGAGATTTAAATCTTTCTTGGAATAATATTACTGGTAAACCAACAACTTTTACACCTAGTGCTCATAAACATAAATGGGTAGATATTACAGATAGAATTACAAAAGTAAGTCAACTTACTAATGATGCAGGTTATTTAACTACTCATCAATCTTTATCTAGTTATTATACTAAAGCTGAAATAGATGCAAAAGGTTATACTACAAATAAAGGTACTGTAACATCTATAGGACTTACACTTCCTACAGGTTTAACTTGTGCAACAAAGAGTATTACAACCAGTGGTATATTTGCTGTTAGTTTTGCTTCTGGTTATTCTATTCCAACAACAACTAAACAAAGTTCTTGGGATAGTGCTGTATCAGTAAAACATAGTCATAGTAATAAATCTGTATTAGACGGTATTTCGTCCGCAAAGGTAACTCATTGGGATAGTGCCTATAATTGGTATTCTTTAATGACTACTGACGAGGAGACTGCTGATGGTATCATAAATAAGTGGAACGAGGTAGTGAACTTCCTTGCTAATATTGCACAAACAGATACATTAAGTGGAATTATAAATGGTATTAATACTTCTATTTCAAATGAGGTATCAAGAGCTAAAAAGGCTGAAGGAACTAATGCTTCTAATATATCTGCTAATAAAACAAGTATTACTACTCTACAAGGTTACTTTACAAGTGGTTCTGCTAAAAAGGCTTTACAACTTACAAATACTCGTAAACTTTGGGGAAATGCTTTTAATGGAACAGCAGATGTTAATGGTAGTATAGTTTTACCTAATGGAAAATATATTTCTATTGGAAACATTAAATTAGAGTATGATGCAACTAATAAAGCATTGAAAATTACAAATACTGCAACTGATGAAGTTGCAAATTTATATGCTAGTGGCGGAGTATCTGCTTATGGTGTAGGAAGTGTTGCTGGTTCTGGTGGCAGTTTAAACGGTTCTGTTCTTAGTTATGATTTAGCTATTAAATTAACAAGTGCAGGAGATAATGAACTTTCACAATTAGCAAGTGCTTGGTCTATTGCAAAACTTAATAGTCGTATTAGTAGTCTTGAAGGTGGTTCAGCTCTTGATGTTGTTACTAGCGGTACAGGTAATGCAGTAACTGGAATTAGTAAAAATGGCACTACTATTAATGTAACCAAAGGAACAAGTTTCCTTACTTCTCATCAAAGTTTAGCTAATTGTGTTCAAACTGTTACTACTATAGGAAGTGGTAATGCTGTTACAGCCATTAGTAAAAATGGCACTACTATTAATGTAACCAAAGGAACAAGTTTCCTTACTTCTCATCAAAGTTTAGCTAATTGTGTTCAAACTGTTACTACTATAGGAAGTGGTAATGCTGTTACAGCCATTAGTAAATCAGGTAGTACAATAAGTGTAACAAAAGGTGCTACATTTTTAACTAGTCATCAAATATTAGACCATCTTACTTCTGTTGACCATAGAAGTTTAGTTGTTTCTCCAACAATGTATAGTAAAGGTGTTTATCCAATGTTTATATCTAATACTACTGACCATTTAAACGATGGAGGCAGATATCATGGAATTTTACATTGGAGAAGTTATGGTGATGGTAGTGATTTGACTGGTGGGTATCCTATACAGATTGCTTATACTGCTAATGGCAGGTTGTGGACTAGGATTGCTACATCTAGTACTACTTGGGATGCTTGGAAGAAAATTGCTAGAACTGAAGATATTCCGACAAAGCTGAGTCAACTAACAAACGACAAAGGCTATCTCACCAGTCACCAAAGTCTTAGTGCTTACTTGAAGTCTGCGGATGCTGCCAATACTTATCTTAAACTTAGTGGTGGAACAATGAGTGGTGTTATTACAAAAAATAATGGAACTTCTACTATTAAGGGTAGAGATGGTGCTATAATTAGACAAAACAATGCTCCAAATTATAGCAGTTGGAATACTATAGCCTGTGTTAAAACACGAAATGGTGCGTGGACATTAGGACATTTAACTGTACAAGATAAATATGATACATCGTTTGCTTTTTGTTATACTACAGATGCAAATTATGACACAAATAATAACAATGGAGATTATGTGTTTCTTAGAGATATAGGAGGAACTATCGCATTAATTAGTGAGATACCTAAGAATAACAACCAGCTTACAAACGGAGCAGGCTATATTACGTCAGCAGGAAGCTGTAAATATGCAACCTCGGCAGGAAATGCTGATACAGTTGATGGTTATCATGCTACTAGCGGTAGAACTTTTAATGGTAACATAAATTGGTCTAACAATTGGGAAGACCATTGGAGTGATGGTACTAATACTCATCCTTGGTATGGATTTGACCATCGTTATCCAAATACTGGAGCTTATAGTACTACTTTAAGTGACTATTTTGGTATGACTATAAAAACAAGTAAAATTTTAAGGTTGGATTTTGGAACTTTACTTCTTAATGGTATTAATATATATAATATAAATGTAAATGGTGCTAATACAATTTTAGGAACTTCTCCTCAAATAGCTGCACCTACAGAAAAAAATAGCATATATGTATCAAGCCCTAGTTATTCCAATAATAAACCAGTTAAAATGTTATGTTTTGATTGGTATGGTAATTATTGGGCATTTAGTAATATATGTAGTTCAGATACTAATAGTGCTGGATTTGGTGTTTTTTTTAAAAATACAGAAATAGCTAGATTTACTTCTGATGGAAATCTTAATTGTAATGCAGCTTCTGCAACTAAACTCAAAACTGCTAGAAGTATTTGGGGTCAAAGTTTTGATGGAACGGCTAACGTGAGCGGAAGCATTACAGGTGTGAATAACATCACGATGAGCAACAACTCATATCTCTATGGTAAAAATACTAGTGGTACGGCAATACAATTAATAGCTATGGCTAGTTGGAATAGTATAGATATTGGTAGAGGTGCGCTTACTAATGGATATACAACTCAGGTTATGGGTAAGACTGTAGCCCTTACCGCCTCTGACGATAGCGGAAAGAATACAAAATCGATGGAACTCTCAACCGCAAAGTTTTATTCTAATGTTACTATAGAAACAGAAAAAGGACTTCTTGCTCATGGTGGTGTTACTGCTTATTCATCTTCTGATATTCGATTAAAACAGAACTTGTGCAAACTAGACTACTTGAACATAATAAAAGCAATGGGTGGTAGTTATGGCTTTACTTGGAGAAAAGATAATAAACATAGTATTGGTTGGATTGCTCAACACGTATTAAACAATCCTTATATGAGTGATATTGTAGAGACTGATGAAAATGGTTATTATAAAATTAATTATTGGTCTCCAAAACTTATAGCAACTGCTTTTGGTGCTATTGAACAAGTTGATGATGAAGTATCAAAATTAAAAGCTAGAGTAACATATCTTGAAAGTGAAGTTGAGCGATTAACTAATGATAATAAACTTCTTATGAATAAATAGCGATAAATAACATATTGTATAACAATTAAAATTAAAGATTATGGCAACAAATTTGAAAATTAATTCTAAGAGTGAGCAGACTACTGCTACTTACACAAAAGATGATTATCGTGTTGAGATTACTTATAATGTAAATCCAACAGCTAATGTTATTAAAGATATTAATATGTCTATTTATGATAATATTAGCGGAAATTATATTGGTAATGTTAATGCTAATAATAATGGTAATGGCTTGCTAACTTATAATATTAGTGGTGTTCTTAAAAGTAAACTTACTGATGTAGTTAATCTTATTGAAGAAGTTAGTCTTGCTATTGGGTCAACTATAACAAGCGAATAAGTGTTAGTTAAAGCGGATAGTTAGAAATAGCTATCCGCTATTGTCGAATTTAATAGTTATCAATATGAGTATAGTTAATGGAAAAATAACTGCTCCAGTTAGTATAGATGATGTCAAGAATTGCTTTGGACTTAGTAGTAATGATTTGGGTACTTTGATTAAGAACGCTAATATAAACGTTTGGGCAAAATATAAACCTACTGTATATCCTTCTCCTTTTCCTGATGATTGGTATAGAGGAGGAGATGGAAATTATGGTTTAAACATTACAGTAGATAATAAAGTATCTACTGTGTCAAATCTTGTTGCACAATATAGTAAAACTAATAACGGATATGGTAATCTTTATAAGCGTCCTACTGGAGGTAGTTCTGCTCCTTATAGATTAGGGGATTTTAGAGGTTATAATCATAATGCTAATCCAGAACTTAGTGATTATCTTCCTGTTACTCAACTTACAAGAGAATCTGCACATGAATTAGCTGTAGCATATAATCCTATAACTACAGACGGAGACCAAATATCTTATACTCAAATTAGTGCTTATAGTGGTTTTAGATTTGGGTTTATTATAATGAACGGAAGTAATCTTGCTACTATATTAACAGCATCTACTACTATAAATAATGGTAATTATAAAGTTACTCTTCCAGCTAATAGATTACAATTAGGAACATATAAAATTTATCCTATGTTTTGTTCTGCTGATTATTCTAGTAGTGATGTATTAAAACAAATGAATCTTTATGCTATTCCTAATCTTACTGGAGGAAAAACCTTACAAATAATTAGTCAATCTAATGTTGTAGCGAATTATTTTGAAAGTATAAATTCTAAACGAGTTGGTGGTAGAATTAGTGTTATTTTAAAGACTAAATCGAATGCTCCTAATCTTACTGCTACAGTTTATTGTGTTTATACTACTACAGACCCTTCTAAAGGTCAAAGTTTATCTAGTGGAGAAAGTTATAAAAATCTAACTTTAGCTGCTGGTGGTGCAACAGCTTCTACATTTTTTAGTATAAACGCTAGTAAATCTTATCATATTTATGTATTGTGTCAACAACAATGGATAATTAAAGGTTTTATACCACTTCAAGATATAATAGATATTTAAATAATGTTGTTACAATTTATATGAATGAATATTTTTCTTATATTTGCATCGCAAATAAGTAATCAAATTAATAATAAAATTATGATTAAAGTAAAACAAATTAATGCTGTTAGTGCATATAATGTACTCAAGCAAATTAAGACTAAAGAACTTCCTGCTGAAGTAGCTATTGCTATTTGGAAAAACGTAAAGAATCTCAAAAGTATTGCAACTTCTTATGAAGAAGCTATTAAAGATTCTAAAGAATCTCTTAAAGGAGATAACGATGAAGAAATGGGTAAACTTCTTGAAGAACTTCAAAAGAAAGAAACTGATGAAGCTGCTGGTAAGTATACTTTTACCCGTACTGATACTGAAAATCGTATTAAAGTAACTGAGTATTATTCTAATGTTCAGAATAAGCTTAGTAAGTTTATTAAAGAACTTGATAATAAAGAAGTAGAAGTAGAGCATATTACTATCAAAGAAGATGATTTGATTAAAGCTCTGATTGGTACTGATTTTAATATTGGTGTACTTGAGCTTATTGATTTCTTGTTTGAAGATACTACTAAAGTAGATGATAAAGAAAACAAGTAAAACATTAGAGTCGCCCCGTAGAAGATATTATTGGTAGAACTTCTAACTAATCATACCTTTTACGGGGCGGCTTTCATATTAATAATTCAAATAATGTTACTATGGCTTCAATCGCTCAACTTACTAGTGAAATTTTACATGGAGTAGGTCAACCCAATAATCATACTCTACGTGAAAGAGTTCGTAATGCTATAATTCATACTCGTAATGAACTTATACGTAGAAGTTATGAGAATCATGCTTATGTTGATAAGATTCATACTCAACGTTTTAAAGTTTCACTTATCACAGTTAATGATGGTGATATAGAACTTCCTGAAGATTATGAAGGAGTTCCACTTGATAAAATTAAAAGAACTCTAGATAAAGTTCCAAGACCTATTAGACTTACTAATAATCTTCCTTTTGATAGAGTTAGTTCTGTAGGATATAAAACTAATAGAGAGTTTCCTTATATTAAAGAAACTACTGCTAGATTTAAAGGAAGTGTTCCTGGACTTTGTGGTGCTATTAGTTATGACTATATTAATGAATATCTTTATCTATTTCCAGCTAGTAAAGATAGAATTGTTCCGGTAGATGCTATTATTATAGAATCAGCTTTTGAACATCCTAATCAAATACTTGGTATTAATGGAGACCTTACTTTTGAGAATCGTCTTTATGATGACAATGAGTGGTTACTTAGTGAAGATATGATTGGTCAAATTAAAGATATAATATATAAAAGGGAATTATTAAATCAGCATCAAGAAAATGATGAAATTCCTAATGCAATAAAATATAATTAATATGAGTGCTGTAAGACTTAATCCAATAAATATGAGTAAATATCATCAAGATATGAAAGATGCTTTTACTCTAGAACTTGAAAGAGCTAGACTTTCTTATGATGAACTAGCAGGTAACATAGTTGAAAAACGTTCTAAGATTGTTCCTTATGTTGATAGTTTTGCTCTTCCTGTAATTGATTATCCAGAATTTCAACAGAATAAGTATATAAATGGTCGTCTTGAAAATGCTGCAAAAGGTATGTATGAAGATAAACGTAATGACCTTGAACATAAACATTTATGTTTTAGACTTGTTGCTTATGCTGTTGATTTACGAAAGATGAGTGAATTAGAACAAAAGATTAAACTTTATGAGAAATGTATTGCTTTAAACTATGCTGAATATAGAAATATAGTTGGTATATTTTATAATAAAGTACACGATGTTCTTATTCTTAAAGCTCACGGTTATCGTCTTGAAGGTAAACTAGGTTATGTTTGCATTAATAGAGTTCTTAATACTGGTTGTAAGATTTGTGATTTTGTTGCAACTAATAAATATAAGAAAGAACTTGAAGCTAAAGGTATTAGAATTTGGAATAAAGAAGAAGCTGAATTTGCTAAAGCTAATGGCTTAGAATATGATGCAGTTGACCCTAGAATTTACAAAGCTGATGAAAGTTGGTATGAACTTGCTCTTTGTAATTGTACTCTTCAAAGGGCTTATGGATATAAGCTGAGTATGATAGATTATCGTTCTGTAAAAGTACGACAATATACTAATGATGGTTTAATTAAACTTACTGGTGGTGATAAAGAAAAGATATGTCATTTACCTGTATCTTTAAAGATTAAACTAACTCTGTGTTTACAAGTAGATAAATTAATGTACACTAAATTTATTAGAAATGAAGCTCAAACAAAATGTGGATATGAAACGCATAGTTGGAAAAGTCGATAATGACTTTAACCTTAGCGAAAGTGATTGGATTCCTCGTGCTGCTGCTTGGATAATTGATGCTCTTAGTCAAATGAAATGTCTTCCTATGGCTAAGAAAAATAGAAGACTTCAAATAGTTAATCGTATAGGTATATATCCTTGTCAGTTAAATGTTACTGACATTAAAGTATTTGATGATTATGGTTGTGAAATAAAGCAACTTGAAACTAATAATAGTTGTTGTAATTCAGGATTTGGTTCTAAAAGTAATGTGGAACCTAGTCCTGAAATTGCTGTTATAGATGATACCAATAAAACTGGTCGTAATTTTATGAGGGTTGCAACTATTAGAAGAGCTGATGATACTCGTAACTTTGTAATAACTAATAATGGACATATTGAACTTAACTTTGATACTGATTGGATAAACGTTCAAAGTTTTGAACCTATGACATATCACGATGATTATTATGATTGTGAAGTTCCAATGGTTTATGATAACGGTATTCTATTAGAAGCTATAAGTTTTTATATTCTATATAAATATCTTAGTCGTGGTAGTCATCATCCAGTTTATGATTTAAAAAGTAGTAGTCCTGTTACTAATCCTTATATTCAATGGGAGAAATTAAAAAGTAAAGCTATTGCTTCTGTTCGTAATGATTTATATAATGCTGATGGTTGGAGAAACTTCTTCTACAACTCAACATTTGACCCAAGAAGATAGTGATTATGAATATAGTTAAAGAACTTAATTTAAATAAAAATCCAAACGTTGTTCCTAATGGAAGTTTGGTATTTGCTAAGAACATTAAAGTTAGTCCTGATAATTCATATATTACAAATGAAGAAGGATTGACTTATGCTTTTAGTACTCCAGTTTCTGGTACTATAGTAGGTATAATTCCTTGTATGAAAGAAATTGTAATACTTAGTTATCTTGAAGCTGATACTGGTGAACATAGTTCTCACATTTATCGTTGTGTAGAAAATGAAGTTACTGGTCTTTTAGATTTGACAGAAGTATATAGTGCTTGGAGTTATAGTGGAGGAAAGATTGTAGGTACATATACTTATAATGTAAATAATGAACTTATTGTTGCTATTGGAGAATATGATGCTACTAAAATTGTTACTCACAATAGTAAAGACGATGATGGTGTTTATGAGGAAGTTGTAAAAAATAACATTCCTCTTAAAACTATTAATCTTTCTCGTTGTACAAAAGAAGATAATCCTGAGTTATATTCTATTTGTGCTAATGTTCCAGTAGCTAATATTAGTCTTAAAGATAAGGTTCCTGGAATTAGTATGCCAAATGGTATTTATCAATTCTTCATTCGTTATGAAATAGATAGTAATTATTATACTAATTGGTTTCCTATTGGTAGTAGTTATCACGCTATAAATCTAGAAGATAAAGTAATTATAAATCACGTTTATGATATAAAGAGTAGTACTAATCTTGCTACAACTCGTTGTGTAGGTTCATACAATAATGATAAGAAAGATTGTAATTATAATCTAAAGTTTAGTATTAACTTTGATGATAATTATAATTATAAAGCTTATCAAATAGGATATATACTTAAACACGAAAATACTGCTTTACCTCGTATTTGGAGAAAGTTTAGTTTTGATGTTCGTGAATTTATATTTGATGCTAGTAATTTTGAAGAAACTTCAATAGATGAATTAACTAGTAATAGTTTTAATTTATTTAATGTTGCTTCTCTTTGTAATTATGAGAATCGTCTTTATATTGCAAACTATGATGAAAGCGATTATAACGTAAATCTTAAAAGCTATGCTTCAAAGATTAGAGCAAAGATGATTTATGAACCTTGTTCTAAATCAAATACAACAAATACTACAACTAAAGAATATGAAATATATACTTTTAGTTGGTCAACTAATGCTATATTTGCTGCTATTGTAGAAGCACAAAAACCTTCTGCTAATACTATTGTAGATATAGATGGAACTAAGATTACATATCATATTGTTTTAAACGCTAGAGATTATAACGAACTTAAACGTTATCTTTGTTATGTAGCTAGTGATAATGAAAATGTTAGTGACTTTGATAATCTTGCTCTTGGTGGTTATGAAGGTAAGCATATATATCCTTGTTCTGGTATAGCTTTTGGTATTAAAGATGATGGTACTTTTGATATTATAACTATTCCTGTAAATGGTAAGTCTAGTAGATTATATGGCGGTCTCGGAAAAGGTGGTGGTACTGACCATAAGCATACAGGTTTAAAACTTAATACTGCTACTAGTGGTATAGTTAGTAAATTAGGTACTTGGATACCTGCTGCTTCTTATAGACCAAATAGATTTAGAATGAGTAAAGCTAGTAACACTAGAGTATATACTACTACTGTGCTAGTGGATGATGCTGTTAGAACTTTAATGCCTAATAGTGTATATAATTTCTTTATTCATTATGTTCGTAAAGATGGTACTTATACTAATGGTTATCAACTTAGTAACGATATTCTTCCAACTACAATTTTGAATACTGTTACTATGACTGGAAGTTCTACAATAGATGTTCAACTTAGCAGTTTAACAGAACTGAAAGAACGAACTAGTAGTAGTACTTCTGGTAGTGATAGAAACTTTACTAATTTACTTAGTATTGAAGCTCTTAAAGATAAATATGCTTATGAAGTTGTAAGTACTGCACCTTCTCCTTCTAATGCAACTATTCGTAAAGCTGCTAGTTTTGGATATTATAAAAACTATAACAATGACCTTTTATTTAAAACTGGTTCAAGTCATAGTTTTGATAGTACTAACGATAATACTTTATATAGAATTAAAGTAGGTTTTACTAATATTGAAATACCTGATGATTATATTGGTTTCTTCTTTAGTTATGAAAAACCAGAAGTAACTAATAACTATCAAGCTTATTGTGCTAAGAATGGAGTAAATGCAAGTCTTTTTAAAGCTAGTGAAGTAGAAACTGGTAAAGTTAATTATAATGGTTCTATATATGTGCCTGAATATAAAATAACAAGTAATGGATATGTACTTCCTAGTACTAATCCAGCTTATATTAACAATTCTAGTATAGTAGTTAGTAATGCTGTAGATAGTGATAGTCTTAGCAATACTATGAATACTGCTGGAATGGATGGTGGTATAGTTCTTAATTTAAAAGATAGTAAAGGTAAAATAACTCCTGATATTGGTGAAGTTGGAAACGTTATAATATTTAATCGTAATATATATTGTAAGAAAGATAAAGAACTTATTAGTTTTGGTCCTGTATGTTATAAACATGCTAATGTTAAAACTTATAGTTATGCTGATAGTAATGATGCTGATAATTTTCCTAACAATTATGTTCACGATTATGATTTTAATTATCCTGCATTCTATGTAAACGATAAGACTTTAGTTTATCAACGTAGAGTATATATATCAGATACTGGTAAAGTATATGATGTTCAAGATAATAATTCTATAAATAGAGATTGGACAAGTTCTACTACAGAATATGCTAAGATTATAAATTATAGTAAGTTTAGTAGAGTTAATACTAATGCTATTTCTATAAAGAAAGAACCTAATTATTTGGTTGGTGTTTTAGGCGATGATGAAAGTGGTTCTGGTAGTCATCAACGTAGTGTTAACTTTATAGTTCAACCACTAAACGCTACAGACCTTATAGAACTAAAAGATACGTATATAGAAAGTAATTATAAACTTTATACTAATTATAAAGATAATCTTAATTATGATTCTTATAAACGTGCTACTATTCGTCGTAGTGATGTAATTGGTGATGAAAGTCTTGCTAATGCCTGGAGACACTTTAGAGCAAATAGTTATAAAGTGCTTTCTAAGAACAAAGGCAACATTACAAATATCGTTGGCGTAGGCACTGCATTTTTCGTCCACACGGAGCATTCTTTGTTTTACCTTAATAGAGATAACCTCCTCAAGACATCGGGCGACACAGCGCAATTAAAAATGCCAGATTTATTTGAAGTAGAACCTATTGAACTATTTACTAGTAATCATGGTTATGGTGGTCTGCAACATTCTCAAGCTTGGACTATTAATAGTAATGGTTATTGGTTTGTAGATGCAGATAATAAACGAATATATAATTTTGATAATAATCATCTTACTGATTTAACTAGTGATATACTTAGTTGGATGAACAATGTTCAGATAGCTGATGCTCATATGGTTACAGACTTTGCTAATGCTCGTGTAATTATGTGTCTTGCTTATTATAGTGAAGATGTTGGAGATAGAGAACATAATCAACCTGGTTATATTACTTTATCTTTTAATATAATTAGTAAGAAGTTTGTTAGTATTCACGATTATAAATTTAACATAGGTGTAAATACTAAAAATCATTGTTATTTTTATTATGCTGTAAAAACTAGTTCTTTTCTTTATTGTTTCCATAAAAATACTCCTTTAGGATTCTATGGTAAAACTGGAGATTATGCTGGACTTGATGACCACGCTTATGGTTTTCCAGCTATGAGTACAAATCTTACTATACAAAAGGAAGATGGTAGTGAAGAAACTAGAACTGTTCATCCTGCTATATTTGATGTTATTGTAAATGAGAATTATAATATTCCTAAATGTATTAATTCTATTAGTTATATACTTAATAAAGAGTACGCTTACTTTAGTAATCAAGTTACTAGAATGGCTGAACCACTTATGGGTAACGGAACTTATGGAGATGTAGAACATTATAGTGGTGATAAACTTCGTATTTATACTGATAGTAATGATACAGGTGACTTGGATATTTCAGGACATAAAATGATTAATGATGACACTGTAACTAGAGATAAAACTCCAGATTACAAAGTTCCTTATTATGATAAAGGTATTTGGAACTTTAATTATATAAGAAATTATATTAGTAGTAAACTTACTAAAGAAGAAATCTGTAAACGTTATAATTTGGATGTTAATAATCTTACTCCTACACAAGAAACTAAGATTCAAGCAATGCTTGATAATCCAAGTGATGAACGTAATCTAGTTTATGGTCGTTATTTTGTTGTTAGATTTATATTTAGAAATATAGATAATGTTCCTTTTAGATTTGAGGATTTAAATGTTAATTATTCAAAGTATTAAATTATGACTGGAAAAATTAAAAGAAGAAGTCTTCGTTGTGGTGGTAGACCTAAAGCTGACTTCGGTAGTCTTTTTACTTCTGTTATAGCTCCTACTCTTAATGCAGCAGGTTCTATAGCAGATGAGTCTATTGATAAACATAAGACTATTACTATTCCTAGTGACCCAACTAAAACTCCTACTATGCGATTAGGTGGTAGAAAGAAATGTTGGATTGGTGCAGCTATTGGTGCTGCTACTAGTATAGCAGGTTCTTTGTTTGGTAATGGTGCTAAGAAAAGAGAAATGCGTCGTCAAAAGAGTATTCAAGATTGGCAGACTACTACTCAAGAAGCTGCTAATATGAGTGCTGCTCTTAATAATAGTCAAGATTATCAAGAAGATTATCTTAGACAATTCAGAACTGCTGCTAGACTTGGTAAAACATTAGGAGCTAAAGGTATTTATATTACTGATGGTGGAGATGCTACTAAGGTAGGAAGCAACACATATCTTCTACGGGGAGGCTCTCACGAAGATGTGAATGAGACTGGTCAAACAGGTATTGGTATCAATGTTGGTGGTAATGAAGTTGAAGCTGAAGGTGGTGAAGTTGCTCAAAAAAAGAACGGTGCTTTAAGAATATTTAGTGCTCAACCTATTCTTGCTAATGGTATGAGTCCTGCTCAAGCTATTCTTAGAGGTTATAATAAAGATGCTGTGTTTAGTCAACAACAAGCTTTTAAGAAAAGAAACGGTCTTAAAGATGACGGTAGCGCTAAATATGAATTTGGTGGAGATATAAAAAGTATTTGGAATTTTATTAGAAGTAATAGAAATCCTATTGATAATATTGCTGCATTAGCTACTGCATATCAAAAGTTAAATCCTAAGAGTAATTATAATAAACAAAGAGGTAATTTCAAAGGTGGTAACTTTAGAGGTGCTGGTGCAGGTGGTACTTGGACTAATGTTAAACCTGCTACTAAGAAATTTAATAATTTTAATGATGCTTATGATGATGCAGTAAATAGAGGAGCTAGTATTTTTAAGTTTGGTAATAAATTATATAATACTAAAGCTGAAGGTAATCCAATTAGAGAAATAAATAATAGGGCTGTAGGTAATTACAGAGATACAATTATGGTTAACGACAGAGGTAAAAATTATGGTATTGATTTTGGTCCTATAAAAGGTCCTGAAACATTAATTCCTTTGGTTTATGATACTTATAATAAACCAAGAAAACAACACAAACTTGGTGGTGGCTTAACTTCTAAAGATAGAGGTTCTTCTAAACATCCTTATCCTTCTGTATCATCTAAAGATTTTGCAGGTGGTGGTAGAAGTTATCCTATTCCAACTAAAGCTGATGCTGTTGATGCTTTAAGACTTGCTGGTCTTCATGGAAGAAGTGATGTTAGAAGTAAAGTTTATAGTAAATATCCTAGTCTTCGTCCTAAAGCTTTAGGTGGTATGTATGTTCCTTTTAATAAAAGATATACTTCTATATATGATGCTCCAGATTATGATTATGATTATGATGGTGGTAATGCTTTAGGTGATAGTGAAGCTGTAGTTACAGCTAAGAGAATTAAACCTACTTTTATGAAGCCAAATAATGATGCTATGAATCTTATTAAAGTTCCTAAAGAAGAAGAGGTTCCTTATATACCACAAAGACATAATCGTAGCCGTACTATATTTAGTGGTGGAGATTATTTAGGATTAGGTATTGATACTCTTGCTGCATTAAGTACAGGTCTTGTAAATTATAATACTGCTGGTAAATATGTTCTTCCTGATAGAGCACCTATTATTCAAGCTAGTAAATTACCTACAACTTATAATGTTAATCCTGAAATAGAAGAGGTTAAACGTTATAGAGATAGACTTACTGGACAAACTTTCAATAATACTTCAAGTTCTGTAGCTGCTCTTAATAGAAGTAGTGCTATTAATCTTGACGCTCTTTCTAATCTTAGTAAACTTTGGGCTACTAAAGAGAATGAAGAGAATAAGATGCTTACAGAAGATGCTAAGAATCAACAAGCTGTTGCAGCACAAAATGTACAGAATGAGCTTGCTCGTCAAAGTGAGATTGCTAGAATTAAGAATGAAGCTATTCAAGCTAAAGGTGATGCTCTTAATGTTGGTCTTAGTGGATTGTCTCAAGCTTGGACTAATTTCTGGACTGCTGGTAGAACTGCTTATGAAGATGACCAATCTAGACGTGCAATGATTGCTTCTAGTAAAGAAGCTACTCCTACTAGACTTTCTGAAATGGATTTTGATTTATCTCCTGATATTTTAGCTAGTCTTTATAGAACTGCTAAAGATGATAGAACTAAACGATTCTATTTGTCTAGATTGTCTCCTAAGCAAAGATTAAAATACGGTATAAATTAATATTATATAAATACTTCTGATAGTGTTATTACTATCAGAAGTTTTATTATTTTTGTAATCAGTAATCAAATAATAATAATATGGCTTATAAAAACAATCAAAATGGTATTACTATTGGTGGATATGTTCCTCAACGTGTACCAGTTCGTTCAAATCTTGAAGCTCTTAGTCAAGCATTGAATAAAATTGATGAGCGTTCTGATAAAGCAATTCAACAAAAGTCTGCTATTACGAATGCTATTGGTCAATTAAAACTTAATGCTGCTGAAGATAAATGGAAATACGATTATGCTAAACGTATTGAACAAAAGATTAATGATGCTGCTCAATATGGTGATTATAGTAGAGCATTAGATGTTGCTACTGAACTTGCTGGAAGTGCTACTTCTTCTCCTGAGATTATTGGTCGTATTCGAGCTAATGAAGCTTATGAAAAGAAGAAAGGTGAAGTTGAGTCTCTTGCTAATAGCGGAGTTATTAGTGGTCTTACTAAAGAACGTTGGCTTGCTCAAAATAAATATGCTTATGAAGATGTTCGTGACGAGAACGGTAATATAGTTGGAGGTACAGATTGGAAAGCTGGATGGGACCCAGTTAAGAAAGTTGATATGTCTAGACTTGTTACACTTGCTGGTCAACTTGCTGCTCCTGTAAAACGTGCTACTAGTAGTAGTTCTCAACATAGTGTTTCTGATGAACAAGGTATAGGTAATGGTGGTACTAGTACTCCTGAAGGTCTTCGTTCTGTAAAAACTGGTTATAGTACTTCTAGCGGTTCTAGTTATCAAAGAGAAACTTTAACTAAACAAAAGATTGATGAAGTTTATAATAAACTCTTTGCTCTTGACCCAGATAATATGAATGCTCTTATTCAACAATTTGATGATGTTCAATGGAAAGTTAATCAACTTAAAGATAAACTTAATACTACAACTGACCCTGAAGAACGTAAAACTCTTCAAAATAGTATTGATGCGTTTGGTAATGATATTTACGATGCTAATGGACAACCTCTTAAAGTTAAAGAATATATGCTTAGTAAGATAGGTGTTATTACTAAAAATATGGCTTACGATAATATTACTGTTAGTCATACTTCAGGTAGTTCTGAAACTAGAGGATTAACTTATGGTACTAAATACGCTCTTAGTTCTGGTACAGATACTAGTAAAATTACTGCTTCACTTCCTACATTAGGTGGAACTTATTATAGTAATCCTGGTGAGGTAAGTTGGAATGTTAAACGTGATGGTTCTTATTTCCAGCAAACTAGTAGAAGTCTTTCTGAAAATGGTATTTTAAATTAGTAAACTATGCTTAGTAAAAAAATATATGATAAGTTTATAAGTGATGGAGATTTTGTTGGTGCAGCTAATTATTTATCTCGTGCTCACTTTAGTGACCCAGTTAAACAACAAATGGTTAATCAAACTATTAAAAGTCTTAGAACTGATGGTCGTAGAATACAAGGTATAATGTCTCATGCTGACGATACTCAAAGAGCAGCATATAGTTTTCTTAATGCTGTAAATAATAATAATGTTCTTCCAGGTCTCAATAATGGTATAGATTCTGAAGGTAATAAACGTAAAAGTACTAATGGTTTTAGTAAAGCTTATTCTGAAGCTTTAAGAAGTTTAGGTAGCACAAAAACTACTGACGCTGAAGGAATATCTATTAAATTTGGTGGTAAGACTGAAAAAAGAACTTTATTTGGTATTGATTGGTTAGCTAAAGATGTAGAATATAATGATGATGCTTTTAATGATATGTTGAAACGTACTCATCTTACTAAAGAAGCTTTAACAAAAGCTGGTGCTAAGATTAAAGTTCAAAATGGTCAATATATTCTTGATATTAGTAAACGTAGTTCTTTATTTAATAAAGTATATGATGGTATTCGTAATGTTAAGAATGATAAAGGTCTATATAGATTTCAAATAGCTGGAATTGATGCTAAAGGTAATATTATAAAAAATAACGAAAGTGTTCGTCCATCTTCTGTTATGGAAAGAGGTAATCTCAAACATCAAGGTATTGATATTGCTACAAGAGTTGGAGCTTCTTCAAGTCCTATAGAAGAATCAAACGGATATTACTTTAATCCTAGTATTTCAATGATTAATAATTTTGAAGCTCCAGCTAAAGCTATAGAAAGTGCTAACCAAGCTATACGCCCCGTAAAAGGTATGAGTGGTGATGGAAGTGGAGTATCTACTGTTAGTTCTATGATTCTTCCTTTTAATAGTGCTCGTAGAAAACAAATTAGTGATGCTCTTAATACTGGTAGACTCAATACTGAATTATCTAATGCTCTTGTAAAAGAGAATGGTGATGCTATTCTTAATGGTCTTATGAACGCTGATTTTACTCAGTATGAAATGTATGTTACTGATGAAGAAAATACTGAAGACCATACTACAGTTCGTCATGTAGTAGATAGTAGCAATGAAAAAGCTAATATTCAAGATTTATTACGTGCTGCTATTGCTAGTGGAAAGTTTGACCCAGAAACTCAAGTTTCTCTTGGTATGCAAGGTAATCAAACTGGTTATGTTATTACTATTCCAACTAAGATGGATAAGAATACAGAAACAGGTAATAGAATTGAAGATATTAAAGAGAATAGTCGTCAGATATTTATTCCTGATTTTATGAATGGTGAAGCTGAGAAAGTATTCTCTCAAAATTCTCAGACTAGAGCTATGAAAGAACTTGCTAGTATGGAAATGTATAATTATCCTGTTGATATTCCTCAAGATGGTAGACTTAATGTTTATAATGACCCTTCTACTGGAAAGGCAGTTTATCAAATGGAATATAATAGTGGTAGAATACAACCTTTAACTAGAGACGATGCACTTCGTAAAGTTAATAAAATGCTCATAGTTGAAGATGGTATTGACTTAGCTAATAAACAATTTTATGATGAAGATGGTAATCTTCGTAAAGGTCTTAAAAATAAAGATGGTTCTTTAAATGCTCAATTTCAACAAGATTTAAGTAGACAAATAGATACTTATGTTACTAGTGCTATGAGTGAACTTTATCCACAAGCTTGGCAAAGTTTTGCTCCTATTGCTAATAATGTTATAAATGGAGATTTTTCATCTGAAGATTATAAGACTAAATTAGCTAAAGCTATGAATAGTTTTGTAGATACAGATAATATTAATCTTATTAATAATCAAAGAGCTATTTATTCTAATTATATTCTTAGTAATATAGGAATGTATGATAATGATGCTTATAACATCGATTAATTATGAATACAGAAAATGTTTTTAATAATAGTGGAGTTATAGTTAGTAATCCTAATTATAATTCTAAAACAAAGAAGGGTCGTGCTCAACAACCCTTCTTTCGCACTTTAGATGTAAGCCAAGATATTACATCTGGTGCAGCTAACGAATTTGCTAAGAATGCAGATAATGCTTGGGTAATGGGTGATACTCATAATTATCAACGTTATGGTGTTACTCCTAATCCTATTACTAATCTTGATAAAGAGCGTGCTGAAAATCAGTCTAATTGGACTAAAGCTGGTAACTCTTTAGGTCAAACTCTTGTTAGTCAAGCTATTCTTGGCACAATCAAAGCTGTACCTGATTTGTTTGATGCTGTTGCAAATGGTTTCTTTACTAGCGATGGTGATTATCAAAATCCTATTAGTAATAAAATTAAAGAATGGCAAGATTATTTTGACCAAGAAGTTGCTCCAATATATAGTGACCCTGAACGTAATGATATTTATAGTGGTGGTCTTACAAATTTTGGTTGGTGGGCTAGTAATTTTCCTAGTGTAATGTCTAGTTTAACTTTACTTCTTCCTGCTACTGGTATTATGAAAGGTGCTGGTGCTATAGGTAAAGCTCTTAAACTTGGTGCACGTAGTCGTAGTGGTCTTAAAAGTTTATTTGGTATCAACAAAACTCTTGATAATATTGAACGTGGAGTAGAAGGTGCTCAACTTAGTGGTTTTCAATCTGCTGCTGCTAAAATTATAAATAGTACTAGAGAAGGCGGAAAACTTAATACTTTTGCTAATGTTGGAGGTAATGCTGTACTTCAACGTATGATGGAAAATTATCAAGAAGCACAAGGAGTTTATCAAGATGTTTATAAAGATGCTACAAATAAACTTAATGGTATGAATAATCAAGATTATCAAACTTTTGTAGATAAAAATAAAGAACTTCTTCAAGACGTTGATACTTCTGATAGAAATGCTGTTGCTAGAAAAATTTCTAAAGCTTCTGCTGATGAAGACTTTAAATATAACTTTGGAAACCTTACTTTTGATATTATTCAAATGTATGGACTTAGAGGTTTTTGGAAAGGTCTCAAAGATAGAGGTGGAGCTTATAGTCTTAATCAAACTCTTCGTAATAATAAACTTGCTATAGGTAAAACTGAAGAAGAAATTAAAGCTGCTGCTGATAAAGTTTCTGCTTGGACTAAAGCTCGTAATAAAGTTTGGGATAGACTTAAAAACGAAAAACTTATTGTAGCTGGAGAACTTAGTGAAGGTGCTGAAGAAGCTGTAAACTATATTGCTCAAATGGAAGGCACTAATCTTGGTAAAGTACTTCTCGATGAAGCTGATGCTGACAAATCTCCTTGGGATGATAGAATGAAAAAGTATCTTCGTAGTGGAGGTCTTGCTGATTCTGCTTTTTGGGGAGTAATGGGTGGTGTTGTATTTCATCATTTAGGTTCTACTTTTGGTAAAATTCAAGCTACTATAGATGAAAAGAATAAGACTAAAAAAGATGATAAAACTGGTGAAAGTACTCCTAGTTCTTTTGGTCTTAGTGAAACTGGAGAAGTTAAAGCTCGTAGAGATAATATGCAATCTTGGTTGAATACCTTTAATACATTCTTTGATAGAGCTGCTAAGATTAAAGAAGGTGTTAATCCTTTTGCTGGTCCTGATGAGAAAGCTGATATTAAAGGTAATACTACTGCTCAAGAGATTGCTAAGTCTAGAGCACAAGATGAACTTATTACTGATTTGACTTTAAATGCAGCTCATCATGGTAATGCTGGTTATCTTCGTGAGTTTATGAAATCTAATGAAGTACGTGATGCTTTAGTAAATAAAGGTATTACTAGTAAAGAAGATGCTACTCAAACTCAACAAGAGATACTTAATAAAATGGATGAAGTTACTCAACAATATAATAATGAACTTACTAGAGTTATAAATATTGCTGACAACTATGCTGCTCATCGTAAAGATGACCAAGTTATTCCTATTGAATATCTTCAAATGATTGCTACAAACAATGTCAAGTATGGTCAAGATATTGCTCGTCAAGAAGATAAACTTAATTTAACTCAATCTAATATTAATGTTGCTCTTCAAGTTAAAGAAATAGCTGATAAACTTGGTGATAGTTCTATTGATGATTTACAAAGAGTTGCAGCTCAAACAATTCTTGCTAATAATCTTGCTGAACTTTATGCTCAACGTAGAGAAGTTGAAGAATCTGCTAAGACTGATATTAGTCAAGCTGTTGCTCTTGATAATATTAATAAAAATATAGCTGCGGTTCAAGCACAACTTACTCCTGATTATCTTCGTGAAGCTATTCGTACTGGAATTACAGCTTTTCATGACGAAAATGGTGTTCTTAAATTTAAACCTAATGAAGGTGCTAGTAAAGAACTTAAAGATATTATGTCTTTAGACCTTACTGATGCTGAAGGTAATGAAGATGCTACTAAACGTGCTGATTATTTTAAAAGACTTGATGAGTATGCTACTAAGCATAATATTGTTGGTGAACTTAGTAAATATTCTGATGAACTAAGTATTGCTGAGCAAAATAAAGCTTTTGAAGATAATCGTAGAAAAGCTAATCAAGTTCTTACTGCTGCTGATGAATTTGGTATTCCTGGTGTTGTCGGTAAAAACTTTACTGATTTGCTTGTTGATAAAGCTATTGCTGAAGTTAATAGAGATTACCTTAAAAGTAAACAAGTTAAGAATAGAGAAGATATTGCTAGTGAACTTAGTTTCTTAAATCAAACTCTTGATGATGCTAGAGTTAAAGTTGTAAATCAAAGTTTCGATACTGTTAAGGATATAGCTAAACGTAATAAAGATAATCGTGATGCTATTATTAACGCAGTTGGTGCTTACTATAATCAAGACTTTGAAAATTATGATAATTTTGTATCTATTCTTAATGATAAAGATAAAACAAATTTAAAAGAATCTTTAGATGCTCTTCATCTTAGTGGTAATCTTAATTATCGTTTTGGTGAACAAATACAAGAAATGCTTGCTAAAGATGATTTGTTTGAAGATACTAAACCTGCTGCTACTCAAGCTCAAGAAGAAGAAGCTGAACAACTTAATTCTGCAACTCCTACTCCTATTGAAGCAGCACCAACAGTAGAACCCCTAAATCCTTCGCTCTCAGCCCCTCAAATTGGGCAGACGAATGATTCATCAGGTTCATCAGTTGAAAGCGTCACAACGCAAGGAAATACGCAATTATCGAATGTTGGTACACAACAACCTATGGTGAAACCAAGTAAAATAGGAAAATTAAATTTTACAAATAATAAGTTTGTAGCTAGTACTGGTAATGAGACTGCTTCTGACGATTATCAACTTGTTCCAACTCAGAATAACGATGAGTATGAAGTTCATCCTACAAGTAATGATAACATTGCAAGTCTTACGACTAATGAAGATTTGTTTGCTAATGCTAATATTGCTACTCAAGATAAAGTAAGTATAACTTCTTATCCTATTATTAGACTTACTGGTAATGATTTTGAAGTTGTTAGTCAAGGTAAATTAGGAATTGAAAATACAAAAGAAGAAACTTTACCACAAACATCTTCTACGGGGGGTTTAGAACAAACAAAATCATTAGAATCTTCAGCAGCAGCTGAACCTACTAATAATGTTGAAGAGACTACTCCTGAAGTTGAAGAACCTAAAGTTCCTGATTTTATGGGTAATGCTTCTGATACTAAAGTTATTAGAGATGTTATTACTGAATTAAAAACTACTCCTGATTTAGATTTAGATTCTAAAGCTAAAAGTATTCTTGATGATTATGTAGCTAAAGGTTATAGTGAAACTGAAACTAAAAAACAAATAGATAGTGCTTTCAGACGTATTCGTAAGAGACAAGAAAAACTTATGAATAAAGAAAGTACTGTTGCTTCTGTTTATTTTAGTAGTTTCGACCAAGAAGAACGTAATGCCAGGTCTAAAAATGGTAAAGCTGTAGTATTTGATGATTCTTATAAAAAAGCTGTTAGTGACCTTCTTGATGTATATGCTAAAGATGCTGAACTTCCACAAATCAATGGTAAGTATTATGGTAATCTTATGAACCTTATGGATTATATTAAGTCTGCTTATGATGATTATTCTATGGCTGACTTTATGTTTAATAGTTTGTCTGCTTATCTTAATACTCCTGAAGGTCAAGCTAAATTTAATATTACTGATGCCAATGATGTTAGTAATCCTGTTGCTTTCTTAAATAACTTTCATAAATCTCAAGCTGAAAGATATGCCACTCTTCCTAATGGAACTGTTCATCAAGTTAATATGAATCTTTCAGATTTTGGTACCAATGAAGCTATGAAAGAAAGTTATGCTGAACAAGTCAAACTTAAGAATGGTGATAAACTTACTATTGAAAGAGTTACTACAGCTAAAGGTACTAGTCGTTTAGGTATTAAATCTAATGGTAAACTTGTTGGTAGTATATCAATTCCTTCTATTGGAGATAGAGGTGAATATATTCAAAAGAATGATGGACTTATTTATCATGTAGATAAAGCTGATGGTTCTAAAGATGGAGCACTTAAACAAGTTCTTAAAGATATAGCTAGAAGTAAAACTCCTGAGCACGAAAAACTTAATGAAATTATTCATAAAGCTGCTTTTGATAAGTTTAACGCTGAACAGCTAGTTAATGAATTTAAGAGTAATCCTATTGTTCAAGATATGATTAAGAATAATATGATTAATTCTGATGAAAATGGTCCTGAATATGAAGTTGCTCTTAATGGTCTTGCTAAACTTTGGAGATATAACTATAAAGTTCTTACCGAAGGAAGAGTTAATAAGTTTACTGGTGCAGTAGTTGCTAATTCTATTGATAAATGGTTTGATACTCTTCGTGAAAGTTATAATGAAACTAGTAAATTAGATAACAATCCAAACATTGATATTATAGCTAGCGATGTATTTGAAGGTGAGCTTATTCGTAGTAATGATGGTACTTTCAAAAGTGATGCTGAAACTTCTCAACCTATTCAATTAGCTATTGCTAAAGATACTAAGTTTGAAATTGCTGCTAAATCTACTAGTGGTGAATTTATTAACGGTATTGGAAGTAATAAGTTTCTTGTTAATGTTGGTCGAACTTATGTAACTGTTCCTCGTAGTAACGGTACTGTAGATATTGTAAATGCTTATCCTGTGAGTTGGACAGGTGCTATATATTATACAAAAGATGACAAACAACGATATGTTGAGACAGGTAAAGACTTTAAACAACTTCAAAATGCTATAATTACTCAAATTAAAGATAGACTTGCTTCTCTTAATGATGGTGATTTTACTGAGAATAGAGATAACTTTATTGATTTTATTGATAATCTTCTTAATATTAATAAAAATCCTATTTTCCTTAGTAAAGAACTATCTGTATTTAGAACTGCAAATATTCTTGGAATTAACTTTGGTAATAAGAATAATCAACTTCTTTTCTATAGAGATAAGAATGGTGATGGTATAGGTCAAATAATCAATAAAGTTGATGGTAAACCTAATTATATTTCTTACAATAGTGATTTATCTGCTATAACTGATAGAGTTATTAAAGGAATAAAAAGTCTCAATTTCAATATTAATTTTGCTGTTTTAAAGTCTGATAATAATCATAATATTACTCTTCAAGGTATTACTAGTAGAACTACTGACGGTAAGTTTCAAATTACTATTCCTGAATATAAAGGAAAAAATGGTGTAAATCTTACTTATGATAGTTTTAAAGACTTTATTCAACAAAATAATCTTCTTAGAGTTAATATGGCTCAAGAAAATGGTAGTAATATTAGAAGAACTGCTATTAATAAACAAGGAGCTAATGCTAGATTTAGTTTTCAGGTAACAAATAAACAAGAAAGCCGCCCCGTAAAGGATGTTGATGATACAAATACTTATACTTCTAAAGCTGATGAAATTAAATCCATTGTAACATCTGATTCTACAGATAAAGGTTTTGAAGTTGCTAGTGCTCTTTTATTAGATGATACATCTAAAGAGAAACTAAATAGTATTAAAAGTGATAGTTCTTTACGTAAACTTTTAGCTAAAGATATTATCTTTGACGAGGAATTTATGAGTAAACATCACGCACAAGCTAATGCTGTTTGGAGTAAAACTAAAGGTGGTAAAGTTATTATTGGTCAGATATTCTTAGATATGATTAATAGTAAGAAACCTGGTGAAAAAGGTAGAGCTATTAGAACTTTGATGCACGAAAATCTTCATGGTTATATTGAAGATATGGCTAATGATAAACGTCATCCTAATGCAGTTGCTAATCTTAGAAATAGAATGCAAGATATTTATGATGATTTTGCTACTGCTATTAATCAAGATATTACTGATTTAAAAGCAGGAAATATTGATGAGATTAAACAACGTAGGCATATTCAAGATAAAGCTACTCTTGAAAAGATTAGTGAGTGGCTTAATAATGTTAATACTTTTACTGCTGAAAGTTATGCTACTCGTGAGAATCCTCAAGACGCTCTAGAAGAGTTTATTGTTGAATCTCTCACCAATGTTGATTTAATGAATTATCTTAATCAAGTTGACGCTGATGGTGGAGTAGTTAAAGGTAATACTATTTGGCAGAAAATACTCAAGTTTATTGGTGATTTGTTTGGTATTAATATTCGTCCTAATAGTCTTCGTGCTAAACAAATGGAAGCTCTTGGTGAAATATTTAAGAATAATCAAGAAGCTGAAGTTAAAGCTGAAGAAAAAGAAGAAGAAGTTACTCAACCAACAACATCTTTTACGGGGGGTATAGAAGAAGTTGAAACAGAAACAGTTGCTGATAATACTAATAGTATTATAGATAATGATGATGTTGGAAGTGCTAATGAAACTTTTGATATTAAGGATGAAGATGTTGATGCTGATGATGAATATGATGCTGATGAAAGTACTAGTGAAGAAGTAGCTTTTAATTCATTCAATTCAGCAATCGAATCTCTCCCGATGTCGGAACGTGCCAAATTTGCCTCTCTCGTTAGCTCTGCTGCAATTTCTATGTCTTGCAAATAGATTATTCATAGAATATATTTCAAGGTTCTAGAGGAGAATTTAAAATCCTCTAGAACTTTACTTTTAAATAACTAATTTAATTAATAAAGTTATGGCTTGTAATTTTAAAACAACAAGTGCTGGCACAAGCATTAAACGTAAGGTTGGAGCAAATAATGCTCGTTTTGTAGCGTTAGTTAGTCTTATTAGTAATCCTGAAACTGGAGGTTTTACTGATGAGTTTGTTGAGTATTATCAGAAAGTAAATCATACTGATAATATTCCTAGTGTTGATAATTCTGAAAGAGGAGTTATCGCTAATACTGCTATCCGTTATTATAATAGTATTCATTTTGATGTTAATGCTCAAAGCACAGGTACTTATTATGCTAAGGATGTAGATGCTTTCGGATATAGTGATAGTCACGCAAAGGTATATGCTATTACTAGAGCAATTCCTAATATTATGCGTAGTATGTACGTTAGTGATATTAGAAGTGGAGAAATTGTTGATAAGGATACTATTCTTGGTGATTTAATTAAACGTACAAAAGTTAGAATAACTAAGGATGTTGCTGCTAATTATCTCAAAGCTATTGGCAAACCTGCAACTAATGCTGAAGTTAATAAGATAGCTGATGCTCTTCTTAATAATAATGAAACTTATTATAAGAAAGATGAACTTATGCTTGCTATAACTAAAGCTTTTGATAAGAATGGTGATATTCAAGTTCAGAATACTTTTGCTGTTTATAAAGATATATTTAAAGATACTACTGGTAAAGATTTCTTTAATAGAGTTATTATTGCTGACCCTATTATTGGTAATCTAAAATATAGTGATGAAACTGAATCTAGTCTTGCTGAAGCTTATGCTGAAGATTTTGATTCAGTAGATGATTCTTCTTATAATAATAATGAAGATGAAGATGTACTTACTGTAGGTGATAGACAAGATAATACTTGGAATGACCATAGTGGACTTGGTTCTAGTTATATGAAAGGTTTTGACCTTGATATTCGTCTTAATCTTTCTATGATACCTAAACTTACTAGTAATACTGTTGGTACTAAGACTTTAAAGTCTGGTAAAGTAAAGGACGTTTATGATTATGATAAAAACAATCCTACTGGCAACGTAGATTATATTGACGTAAAAGATATTATTAGTACTCTTAGTGCCAAGAAAGATGTTTCTAATCTTAATACTTTTATTGATAGTGTAAAAGAAGCTAGTAATATTCCTGGTATGGAAGGTCTTATTAAACTTTATAAAGACCTTACTTCTGATTTAGATTATGCTGCTCGTCTTTATACTCAATTCAAAACTGTAATTAATAAATATGAAACTCGTATTGCTGACGAGAATACAACTATGAATAAGAGTAATAAGAATAGCAATGCTCAGCAAGTTCATGCTCTTAGTTTCCTTAATGATGCTAAGTTTACTCACATAAATACTGATTCTGATGTTACTAATAAACTTGCTAATGAAATAGATGAAACTATTGTAGAATATACTCAAGCTCTTGCTGCTGGTGATGAGTTTGCTTTAGACCAAGCTAAACTTTATAATACTATTGTTGATAGAATTGCTTCTCGCATTAAAGATTATTATCCTAGTGCAGATAAAACTTCTATTGATAATTATGTTCGTCTTGCTAATAATGGTGAAGTTGCTACTAATATGCGTTATCTTACTGATAGTCTCAGAAAGATAGCTAAAGCTTCTGATGCTACTACTTCTCAGTATACCGAAAATCGTGATGCTATTAGTGGTATTAACAAAGAAATTAGGAAACTTCAAACTAAGATTGATGCTCTCAATGAAGCTGGAGAACATAAAGGTATAGATAAAATTAATGAAGAAATAGATAAACTTGTTAGCCAAAGAGATAATATTCGCTTTAGTGATTATCGTTCTCAAGATAGTATTACTCAGAGTATTGCTTTAGCTGATAAACTTTATCCTTATTCTTCTGTTAAAGTTGAACTTAATTCTCGTAATGGTTTAGGTAATCTTCAATCTGATATTATCAATAGTTCTATGATTACTTATCTTCTTAAAGTACTCAATAGTCCTAAGACTACTACTGATGAATTAGGTAATACTGCTCCTGAATCTCTTGTTAACTTTGCTAAGTTTAAGTTTAAGAATAATCAATATAATCTTAGCAATATTCTTATTGAGACTAGAGAGAATGGTAAGATTGTAAATTATGGTCTCTTTTATTATGATGCTGATAAACAGAAATATGGTGTTACTAATTATGCTTCTGGCTTACTTAATGTTGCATTGTTCAATGGAGCTGTAAAAACTGATGAAGGTACAGGCATTACTTATGCTCAAATGAGTAAAGGTGATTATGTTTATACTGCTTTTGCTAATTATTTTAATAGCGATAAAAATATTGATGCAGATAGAGTAACTAATAGTATTCCTCTTGCTAATTACTTTATGAGAACTCCTTCTGATGCTCCTAAAACATTTGTAGTTCGTGCTCCACGTTATCATATAAGTAAGAGTAACCCAATTAGAACTGTAACAAATGCTGCTGATGTAGATAATTATATTAAGAATTATGTTGCAGAGCATATTGCTAGTATGTCTGAAGCTGCATTCAATCAAGCTAATCCTAGAGCTAGATTTATTCAACTTGAAGATAATCGTAGTGACCGTACTCAAATTACTAGAGATTTAACTGATAATAATATTACTCGTTCTGTATATGAGAATGAGATTATTCGTAATGACGGTAAAACTGCAACTATTGGTTATCAATTTGCTGATGAAGAAGGTAATGTAAATAAATATATTATTACTGGTTCTATTCGCCCCGTAAAAGGTATGAATAAGTTTGTTATTGAGAATGGTAAAGCTACTATTCTTGATAATAATGAAATGAGAGATAATCTTCGTCCTATGATATATGACAAATATCGTAAACAAGCTTATCGTAATGGTAGAATTGGTGATGTTAAAGTTAATTATCAAGTTAATAGAGAACATCCTATTTATAAGCAATTTAGAAAGATATTCAATCAAGAGTTGACTAATATGGCTGAAGCTATTAATATGATATTCTTGACTGGTGATGATGGTGTTATTCAGCGTGAAGCTGATGGTAAACCTAAGTTTAATCCTGATAATGCTTTTGGATTAGATAAAGAATCTGCTCGTAGGCTTTATGCTAATTATCAAACTAAGAAAGATAAATATCTTGATTCTAATTATGGTTTAGTTGGAAATATGTTTCATAGTGATAAATTCACTATCACTGATTATAAGACTGGTAAAGTTCGTAATTATGGTCAGGAACTTCTTGATGATTATTTTGATAGTTTGTATAATGGTAGTAAAGGTGGTTTTATTCATTTCAGTTATGAGAATGGTAAGATTAAACTTAATCATACTAAAGACCAAGCTGAAGCTATTGATAACAAAATAGCAGAATTTATTAGTGATTATATTGATAGTTCTGCTATACGTATGGATGAATTTAAAAATCTTGATGTAGCTGGACTTATTAATGATGATAATGTTGCTGACTTTGCTCTTAATTATCGTCTTGCTTATAATTATTTTGATGATTTGTTTGAAGGTGATGATAAGTTTTATAAGTCTTCTCAAGACTTCTTGAAACGTGCTAAGGAAGGTCAAGCTAGTGGTACTCCTTATAGTACTTTCAATATTTATCAAGATGAGAATATGATGCTGACAGACTTAAAGAAGATGAGCTATCTTAATAGTCAAGCTATTCAAGATAAACTTAATAGTCTTGGTCTTCATGTTACTCAACGTCCTGGTTTTGTTGGTATTACTATTAAGAATACTGTAAGAACTTCTCACGAAGCTTCTCAAAATGGTCCTGTTGTTCACGAACTTGCTCGTGTTTATATGAAGCACGACCCTGAACTTACAGAAACTGAAGCTATTGCTAAAGCAAATAAGCATATGGAAGGTTATCAAAATACTACTGTAAACGATGCTCAATCTTATATTACTTTTGAAGAATGGATTCGTCGTGTTGCAGGTAGAGGACAACTTAATAAATATATGCCTCTTATTGAGCGTATTATGGATAGAAGTAAACCTCTTAGAGTAGACGATATTAAAACTTTTGTTCAAGTACAAAAGAACTTCTATTATGATATGACTTATAACGATAAGATTAACACTTATGCTCCTCGTCAAATTAAGAATGCAGAACTTGTTCTTGTACCTAGATTTATCGAAGGTACTGACCTTGAGAAAGTATATAATCTTATGAAAGATAATGGTATTGACCAACTTAATACAGAAGAAACTTCTAAAGCTGGTAAAGCTGGTGTTCTTACTTTATTTGATGAAGAAACAGGTGAAGTTACTGATGCTCATATTCAAGACTTTAATAATCATGTAGAAGATTATAAAGAGACTTATTCTTATAATTTCCTTTATACTCAGCAAGAAACTCCTCAACACATGAATGCAGAAAATAAAGCTGCTATTCAAATTATGAAGAAGATTGTGGATAATATTCCTGATACTGGAACTATTGGAGAAGTTAAGAAAGAGTTTTTTAAACTTTATGTTGCTAATATTAAAGATAGTTTCAATAGTCTTATTAAGGAACTTAATATTCCTACAAATGAAGATGGTTCTATTAAACTTGATGCTAATGGAAATATTGAAGGACTTGATATGAAACTATTTTTCAATAAGCTTCGTAAAGAATGTCTTCGTCAAGGTCTTGATAGTAATATTCTAGAGTTCTTTACTCTCAATGAAGATAGTCCTTATACTGAACTTGGAAGAGCTAATACTGTTATGCCTACATATATGACTAATATGATGAGTAAAGCTCAGAATGTTTGTCAGTCTATGTTTAATAATGCTATTACTCGTCAGAAGTTGCCTGGTTTTCATGCTGCTCAGGTAACTAATGTAGGTTATTCAAAGCATCTTCGTTATCATCCTAATGGTGGACGTTATATAGAAGTTCTTCTTCCTAAAAGTAACTTTGGTTTTGCTAAAAATGAAGATGGTACTTATAAAGCCAGTGATGAAGAACTTCTTGAACAACTTCAAAGAGCTAAACTTGATACCATTATTGGTTATCGTATTCCTACTGAAGGTAAGCAATCTATTTGTGCTATGAAGGTAGTTGGATTTACAGATGATGCTCAAGGTTCTACTATTGTTGTTCCTGATGATTGGGTTGCTCAAACTGGTTCTGACTTTGATATTGATTCTGTATATGGTATTCAACATAATACGTATATAGATAAAGATGGAGATATTCAGAAAGTTGCTTATAAAGAATCATTTGGTAAATTATATGACGATTATGTAAAAGAACAACTTAATGATGAAGCTAAAGCTAAACTAGAAGAAGCTGTTAAAAATGGAGTTAACGAATCTACCGCTTTAGCTAATGCTGCACAAGAAGGTGGACTTCTTAGTCGTGAAGAATTTAGTAAAGCTAATAGTATTGAAGAAAAGAATAGTCGTCAAGCACGTAATAATCGTATACTTGATGATATGCTTCGTATTCTTCAATCTGATGAAGCTTTTGAAGAGAACACAGGTCAATCTCAATTTGAAGATATTATCAGTGCACGTGATAATATTATGAATGATGTTGTTAAGAGTATTCGTAATGGTCGTAGTTGTTATGATTTTATTGACCAAGCTGAATATCAAGAAGATGTTATGAGTGGTGCTAAGCTTAAAGCATTTAGTGTTACTCGTGATACCTTTGTGTCTATTTGTAACAAAGTTAAACCAACTATTGATAAAAATTATGCTATTAGTGCTAGATACAAAGCTACTCCAAAACAAGCTGAAGTTTTAGCTAAACGTTTTGGAGAAGACAATGTTATTTATAAAGATGGTTACGTTACAATTAATCATACTATGATTGGTTGGTCACACGACAATCATAATGTAGATGATGCTATTCTTACTGCTTATAGTTCTGAGACTACAGCTCATATCCTTGATGCTGTAAAGAAAGGTGCTGTGCCTAACGTAAATGAGTTTACCTTTGCAGTATATAAAACTTTCCCTGATGTAGGTAGTAATTATAAAACTGGTGTTGCATTTATGATGCACCCTGCTGTAACTCGTATAGTTAATGCTTATAATAAAGGTAAATCTGTTTATAGCGAAGATTCTGCTCAACCTATAGTTGATGCTCTTAAAGAAGCAGCCGAAGAACTCGGTGTTGATACTAGCTCTTTATATTCAGGTAAAATGGTAGTTGAAGCTATTAATGACAAACTTGGTACAAATTACAGTTTCATTAAAAATAACAATATTGTTCTTGATGAAGAGCAACTAGCTAATGATGTAAAGAATGCAAACAATGTTTCTCTTGCTCGTGAAGTAGAAATTCTTATGGCTTACAATGATATTAATCGTTTAGCTGATGTAATTCAGAAAACTGTAAGAGTTTGTAATCCTGATAAGTTTGGTGCTAAGCAAACTATATTTGCTACTAATGAAGTATTTGAAACTATTAAAGATATAAATAATAGCAAACAAGCTAAAGTACTTAGTAAGAATGATATTCCTTTCGTTGAAAGTATTTATCCTGGACTTATTAAAGATGGTGTTGTAGATAAAGATAATTATGTAAAAGATACTCATGAATCTGCTTATCCTTCTCTTAATGCTTTCTTAAAGTATGCTTCAGTTACTAGTACTGTAGTTAATAGTATGCTTTTTGAAACTCAAAATTCTGCTTTTGTAAATACAATTAAATCTCTTAGTAGAATGCTTCCTACTCCTCGTAGACTTACTGAGAAAGAATATAATGATTATGAAAAGTATGTTATTGGTGCTGCTTATAATAATGCTGATGGAATTAGATTAGGTTATACTATCAACTCTTCTACGGGGCGTCTTGAGTCAACTAAAACGAGTGATTTACAAGAGCGTCTTCGTATTTATGGATTTAGTGGTAGCCCAGTATTTCATTTTGATGTTGTAGATATTACTGAACCAACTCAAGATGAAATTGATGCTTGGTCTAAACTTACTCCTGCTCAAAAGGTTGCTTGGTTACAAAGTAAAGCAGAAGACGCTGGTATATTTGGTAAACTTAAAGTTGACCTTCAAGATAATTATCGTGTTGGTAATAAAGAATGTGCTGCTCAATCTATTCGTTTCAATGATGATAATGTAGATACTGAAACTGCTTACAATCTTTTTGAAACTGCTACTAAGAGTAAGAATCCTCTTGTTAAACTTGCAGCTATAGACCTTATCAAATATGCGTTTGTAGTTGAAGGTTTCAAAATGCGTCGTAATGGTGTTAATAAGATTATTAAGAATAGTACTCTTCGTGATGATACTTTGTTTGCTAATCAAGATGGAGAACCTACTAGTCTTCTTAGTCAAATTGATGCTAATTTTAAGCATATTACTTATGATGATTATCGTGATGATTATTTAAGAAGTCATTCTGATAATGGTATGGTTCCAAAGAGAACTGTAAAGAAGAAAAGAGTAGGTAAAATCTGGGTTAATGAACTTAGTACTCCTAATGGAGTTATAACTCTTAATGTTCCTTCTCGTAGAAATGATATTACAGAATCAGATATTAATGATGAATTTGCTGCTACTAGAACTATTGCAGAAGAGACGGAAATTCGCCCCGTAGAAGCTGTAGTAGATAATAAACCTCAAGTTGCTCAAGATAAGACTGTTGCTCCAGATGATACTAAACTTGCTGTTAAATATGGCATTTATAATGTTTGGACTGATAGAGTTAATCCTTATGTAAAACTTACTTTTAAGAATCGTGGTGTTAATACTACGAATCTTTATAAGACTGTTCGTCACGGTGATATAATATTTGCTTATCCTGTTAGTATGCTTGAAGAAAACGAACATGGTATTGTTTCTGTTAATCAAGCTAATAATACTCTTTATAGTGAGATGTATTATAGAACTATTATTGATAATAAACTTCAAGGTAATCAACTTACTAAAGAAGAAGCAGATGAACTTCGTAAAGAATATACTAACGAACGAGCTATTTCTTCTAAAGGTAGAGTTAATACTGGTTTTGATATTAATAAAGATAGAACTATTGGCGATATAGGTGGTGCTCGTGATGCTTATAGTAAAATTATTAATCTTATTAAGAATGATGCTAAAGGTGTTCAAATTATAAATAATAGTTATCTTTATAATCGTGTCAGTAAAGGATTTGGTAATTTCCAAACTATTCATGATATAATTGATGGTAATGAAGTTACTAAGAAAATTGCTCTTGCTAAAGAAACAAAAGTAATATTTGATTCTGAAGGTAAAGTAATTCCTTATCCAGTTAAAGTTGTTCAGATTATTCCTTCTACTAACGATAAAGAAAGTACATCTGTTGAATATAATTTTGATATGTTTACTGATATTAATCGTAGAGCACATGAAGGTGACGTTAATGCTTATCGTGAAGTTCAGTTTATGAATAATAATGGTTTTGAGAATGTTAGTACTGATTATACAAATATGTCTCCTAAACTTTATGAAGCTATTGATAGATTCACTAGTGCTACAGCTAAGAAACTTATCAGTGATGCTGACCAATTCTATAAAAAAGAAGATGGAACTTATGCTTCTATATTTGCTCCTGAAACTATAGAAATGATTCGTAATAATCCTAGCGAACAAAGACGTTTTCAAAAGTTACTTCTTGATACAGATAGTCTTATTAATAAATATGGTACTATATTTGATGTTGTAGTTGATGAAAATGAGAATCCTGAAGTAATTGATTTTATTAATCATATTAAGAAAACTATTGGAGATTTACGTAACAAACTTAATCTTAGTACTCTTAACGAAAGATTTGCTAGAGAAGTTGTTGCTAAATGGTCTAATGACCCTAATATTCAAAATGGTTTAATTGATATTTGCAATGGTTATCATGCTGTTACTTGGTGTGATGCTTGGATTGGAGATTTACAAGATAGTGGTAATAGTCTTATTCAAAATATTAGCAAACATATAGTTGATGATATTAATGCTAAAGATATACAAGCTGCTAGAGATGCTCGTAATTTTGAAAAAGCTATTAAAGCTCTCGGTCATATAAATTGGGATAAACTTGTTGATAAGAACGGTAAACTTATTAGAGATTATAATGACAAATTTGTTGAAGATTTAGATGCTCTTAGAAATAAAGTAAATGAAGCTCGTAAAGATGTCATTAATAATCCTATGGCTTATCTTAAAGCTAAGCATGAATATGATGCTTTTAAGATTGCTCATCTTAATCAAAGCTTTAAGGATGAGTATTATAAAGCTATGTATGATAATGATGACTATATGATTAATACTGCTCCTACTATTTTTGCTGAATATACAAAACTTAGAGAGCAAATTAGAAACATTAATCGTCTTCGTATTAATGGTGTTCTTAGTCCTGAAAATGAAGAAGAATATCGTAAACTTAGAAGAAGTATTAATCAACTTGAGTCTACAATAAACTTTGATGATGGTACTGAGAAACCTATTTATGATGAAACTAATCCTATTCCAGGTACTAAAGGTTTCGATGAAGAAGGTAAACCTATCATTATAAATCAAGCTAAATATGATGAAGCTGTATTAAACTCTCAAGGAGCTGCTGTAAAACTTAGTCAATATCTTGAACGTCAACGTGGTATTAATGAAGAATATAATGATACTCGGGTTAAAGATGGTTTTGAGGAAGAACTTGATAAGAGACTTGATATTATTAAGCGAGCTGAAAAACGTGACGCTTTTGGTAATAAACAAGTTTCTGATGAAGTTCTTGCTAATGATGAGAAGTATCAAAGAGCTAAAGAATGGCTTGAGCAAAATGCTACTTGGCATGTAGACCCTAAAGTTAGTGATGAAATTGCTGTAGCTTATGGTATTCTTTCTAAAGGTAGAGCACAAAAGAATAATCAAATATCTTATAAGGCTAAACTTATTAAAATTAAACTCGCTAATGGTGAGAAAGTTTATGATAGTAAAGGTCGTATTCGTGGCGACATATTTACTGAAGAAGAACAAGAAGCTATAAGAAAAGATGAAGCTGGTCGTTATAATAATACTATTTATTCTGCTGGTAATGAGCAAATATTAATTAACAATGCTCCTGAACAAAAGCAAGCTCTTCCTGCTGTAGTACAAAGAATGCTCACTTCTAATAGTAAAGAAGGTAAAGCTAATGTTGAGTATCTTAAATTAGTTAATGAAGTTAATGAAATTCTTCGTCCTTATTATGATACTACTAAGAAAGAAGTTAATACTATTACAGATAGACATCAAATTAGTATTGAAGAACTTCATAAACTTGCTGATTTGTATGAGAAACTTCGTAATACAAAGAAGACTATAGTTAACGAGGATATACCTGGTAATGGTTCTGCTGTTGGTAATTTTATTCGTAAATTTATGCATACTGAATATAGTCCTAAGTTTGATATTGAATATGGTAAAGCTAAAACTATTGGTGGTGAATATCTTAAGGCTTGGGAAGATGCTAATATGGAATACGATTTTGAATATGACGAAAAAGGTCATATTGTTAAAGACTCAGATGGTAATTATGTATATGATAAATCAGTTCGTCTTCCTAATCGTTTTCTTTATGGTACTCTTACTCTTAAAGATGGGTTCTATACTGGTATGAAGAATCAAAAAGTAGCTAAAGATTTGCGTAAAGAATCAGAGATTAAAACTAAAGCTCTTGCTACTATTAATGAGTATCTTGAAACTACTACAACTCCTTATTATAGTGACGTTATGGCTGAAGCTAGAGCTAAAGGTAAAGAAGAGTTTGATAAATGGTTTACTCGTAACCACGTATGGAATGTTTATACTCATAAATTTGACCCAATAGGTATCTGGCAAAAGACTAGTATTAAACCTAATTATGCTAATGGTACTTGGGCTGCTAATTATAATCAGTTAGATATTGTTCCTAAAGAAGAATATCGTAATCCTGATTATAAAGAGAATACTACTCAAGCTGAGAACTTTAAGCGTGGTATAGACGATGAAAAGTATATTAACAATGTAACTCTTAGTGACAATGAAAAACAAGCTAAGAAACTTATTGAAACAACATTAGATAAGATTGTTAGAGATAAAGCTAGTCGTCGTATTATTAGTCAAGGTTTTCTTCCTATTACAGCAAAAGAAGCTGACCATGATATCAAATGGTTTGGTAAACAAATAGCTGAATTTGCTGGTTGGAATGCTAATATTAGTTCTGTTGGTAAGAATAGTCTTCATGCTGATATGAGTTATTCTACTGATAAAACTCCAGTACTTCCTATGATTGGTAGAGAATTTACTAATAAAAATAGTGAAGACATCGATAAAATTAAAGCTGCTGAACCAACGAGAGACCAATATACTACTGATGAAGAGTATAATAAAGCTATAGCTGAACATAAAGCTAGAATTGATGCTGCTGAAAAGAATAATAAAGCAATACATCAGTCTCTTGTTAATAGAGATTTTATTTCTAGTATTAGTCAGTTTATTAGACTTGCTGGTCATCAAAATGCTGTTCAAGATAATAAATATCTCTTCTATTATGGTCAAAATATGATTAAAGCTACTCCTGTACTTGATGATAATATAGGTTTTAGTAATCTCAGAAAAGATATTAATAGAAGTACTAGCGATGTTACTCGTTATGCTGAAAAAACTTATGATGAAAGACTTTATGGTCAGTTTACTAATTGGGGAAATAGACTTATCTATGATAGATATAAACTTCCTAATAATAAACTTACTAAAGCTGCTAATATTGCACAAAGTCTTACTAGTGCTAAATTTATGATGCTTAATATTACTGGTGGTATTGGTAACGTTACTGTTGGTCGTAGTGGTATTTTTGCTGAACATATAGCTAAAGCTTACTTTAGTACTGCTGCTTGGAATAAAGCTAAAGCTATGTGGTATGGTTCTTCTTTGTCTTTCCTAAGAGGAATGACTAGAGAAGATAGTACTAGTCTCGCTGATGCTATTGTTAAGTTTATGAACGTAGTAGATTTCGATGAAGTACTTGGTAGACCTACTGGTAGCTTTAAAGCTAGTGATGCTATTAATCGTCTTAGAAACTTTATGTATTCTCCTAATGCTATGGGTGAACATCATATGCAGAATAGTGCTATGTTTGCTATGATGTTTGATAATAGAATTGTTCCTGTAGATGATTATAGAAATAAAGGTAGACTTCCTTATCAAGCTATGACTTGGTCTCAATATAAAGTTGCTTCTCACGAAGAAGCTATGAGACAACTTATTGCTGATACTCCTCTTGCTGCTCAATTTGAGAAATTTGTAAATGATGTAAAGTCTGACCCAAATCAACTTAAAGAATATGCTAGAGGAAGAAGAGATTTAGCTACTGAATTTAAGAATGTTTTCCTTAATAACAAACAAAGTAAAGAGTTTGTTGCTAAACGTAAAGAACTTGAAGTTAAAGCTAAGGAACAATTTGAAGCTAATCCTACTCTTATGGAACAGCTTGATTTAGTTGATGGTAAACTAGGTTTTAAAGATGGTTCTCTTATGGAACAACTTTTTAAGCAAAGTACTAACGGAGAAGTAAATGATGCTTATGCTCTTCTTGGAGAGTTCAAAGGTAAAGTTATTAGTGTTAATAAAGAGATACATGGTGTATATGATAGACTTGGTGCTGCTCAACTCGAAAAATATTGGTGGGGTAGTCTTGTTATGCAATATCATAAACATATATATCCAGGTATTCTTAAACATTGGAGAAGAAAAGGTTATTTCAATGAACAAACAGGTGATAATCGTGTAGGTTGTGGTCCTGCTCTTATGGATTTCCTTACAATGCCTATTCGTCAATATAACGAAAGACATAAACTCTTAGATGATAAACAACTTGAAGCACTTGAAGGTACTCAAAATCTTTTTGCTGCTTATGTAAACTTTGCTGAGAATATTAGAGTTAACTGGGAAGCACTACCTGAATATCAGAAAGCTTCTATTCGTAGAACAGCTGGTGATATATTTGGTGCTTTATCTTCTATTACGGTTGCTATTGGTACTAATATAGTTTGGGATGATAAGGATAAAGATAAAATGCTTCTTCCTAATCTTATGCTTTATAGTGCAGACCAACTTGCAACTGAAAGTATGATGTATAATCCAATATTCCTTCCAAACAATGCTAAACAACTTTGGAGTTCTCCTATTGCAATGATGAATATGCCTAACGACATTATCAATAGTCTTAATCTTTTAGCAAATGCTATGTTTGATGACGAATTTGATTATAATTATACTACTGGTCGTTACAAAGGTGAGAATAAATTTAAAGTTAAACTTATGAGACAAGTTCCTATTTATAGAGCTTATAATAATCTTGCTACTCTTGATAAGAGTAATAGTTATTATCATTATGGTCAAAATATACTTGGATTTGTTCCTACATC
>ERZ1034626.44-NODE-44-length-72132-cov-17.292146_pt1 | contig 72132 bp, 89 predicted proteins | sample MGYA00520652_ERZ1034626 | MGnify/ENA primary metagenome ERZ1034626 (study PRJEB33766, sample SAMN09781765) | gut metagenome | biome: gut microbiome | host: Homo sapiens | place: Madagascar | study: EMG produced TPA metagenomics assembly of the PRJNA485056 data set... | reverse complement strand
CAGATGTATATATTCATCTTAAAGAATTGGAGGACTAACAATGAACAGAGAACAAGCAAAAGAGCTGCTGCCTATTATACAGGCATTCGCAGAAGGTAAAACTATACAATATTATAGCACACATCCAGCTCCACATTGGGAAGATATTTTATCTAATGAACGAGTTGATTTTAGTAAAAATAGTTCAAAATATCGTATCAAGTCAGAACCCAAGTATCGCCCATTTGCTAACGCAGAAGAGTGCTGGCAGGAAATGCAGAAGCATCAGCCGTTCGGATGGGTTAAAACAGACGAAGGGTATGAACAAATTTGGCATGTAAATAAAGGTGACGATTTCAATGCAACATTGAAAACTTGCACATTCGCTGACGGCACGCCCTTCGGCATAAAGGAGGAATAATTATGATATACAAAGCAAAACAGTTATGAGAACAATTAAATATCAATATGAGATAGCACTGAAGCAACATGTTAAAGGCAGCGTGGATGATGATTATGAAAGCGTTGACTTCATAACAGCATCAAGTTATAAGCAAGCTGTAAAAACAGCAAAGGACTGGTCAAAGCAGCTCTTGTCTGACTGTAACAGATTCAAAGAGACAGAGACTCTTGACGCAGGACTGGCACAAGTAGTTATAGTGTGTCATTACAAAGACAACACCAGTGACTATAACGAAGTCTGGCAAGAAGAATATATTAACGGAAAGAAAACTGAAAGGTTTTCATTATAAGTACCATAGAACTATGAGAACAATTAAATTTCGTGGCAAAGATGTCTTCACTGACACTTGGCGATATGGTGACTTGGTTCACAATCAAAAAGTGACAACAACAGGCTTAGAGCCTCGTACAATGGTTGGTGGGTATGAGGTTGACCCAGAGACGGTCGGGCAATATACTGGACTGAAAGATAATGACGACAAGGAAATATACGAGGGGGACATTCTCCTTTATATTTGTCACAAATGTATTGCTTACGAATTTCATGTTACTGTCGTTTTCAAACATGGAGCATTTAAGCTTAGTGGTATAAAGTCATACATGGGGGCAGATGTTGTTCCTCAGAATGTAAAAGACCGATTGCGGTTTTGGAAAATTATCGGCAACGTATTTGACAATAAAGCAAAAGAAGGAAAAGAATATGAAAGCAAGATTGGCAAAGAAAATAATTAAGGCGAGTGCTACTTATTGTTTCTATTGTAGAAATTGCGACACTCACAGTAGATATAAGTATCATCCGTATTGGACAAGTCACTGGAACCGCTATGGTTCTCAGATGGGCGACGTTCCCTCAGCAACTTGGAAGTTAGACCAACGCTTGAATGCAGCTTTGCGACGGCTGCCTCAATATACACAGAAACTGTCGTGTGCTGTCAGGGCAAAGCAAATGGAGCTGAAAAGAATACGGCTGCACAGGTTGTTGGAACGGGTGAAAGCCGAACAGAGCGTTAAGGAAGGGAATAGTAATGAGAATGTATCCTCATCAATCGACGGAAAAATGGAATGTCTATAACGGCAATCTATTAGACCGGAAAGCGAGTCGTGAACTGACCATGCTCTACAAAAGGCGCATGGAAGAGGAAAGGAGTAAGGGGGAGTTTGTCCCTTATAGGACTTACTTCCGCTGCTCAAGGTTTAAAATTAAAGAATGGAGGCGGTATGAAAATACGTATTGCAAAGAAAAAGGCTAAGAAGGAAGTTCCAGTTGAATATCCTTCTTGCAAGAAGAATAACATAAAACTGACGAAAATTAGTGACCGTTACAATAATCGATATAAATATGTTTATAGAGAATATAGCAAACCGTCCTTCGATATGGTTTTTCTGACAGTTCCAAGAGGGAAAAAGAAGAAGCCCTTCGATGAATTTTTGAATAAAAATAAAGGTGGTTTTATACCACCACAAATTTATAAAATTTAAATAATATGAAGATTAACATTTTAGATTTTTTCATGGCAACATTGCAGATTGCCTTTATCGTGTTGAAAATCTGCGGAGTGATTAACTGGTCGTGGTGGGTAGTACTCATACCGATTCTCTTTATTGTAGTTATCTATATCGCTGCCCGTTTGTTTGTATGGTGGGCGGATAAATATATAAAGCGACGCAGAATCAAAACACCGTGGGATTAAGAGGTAAAAAGCGGATAGAGAGGAATGAGTCCTGCCCTATCCGCTTTTGGTGTCTTTAGGAATTGACGTACCACCATATCTTGTCAGATGGATGGTCGGTGTCTTCGTCCTGTAGGAAGCTGCGTGCTAACTCGCACGACTTCTGCAACAGCCGGCTACGGTCACGAAACCACGAGCGGAGGGTTTCGATGTGATTGGAGTACATGAGATTGACTGTGACGCAGAAGTCCCAGAAGTTGTAATCGTCGGGCAATGTGAGCAGCATCTTGTCGTAAGCCGCACGTATATCCTCGTAGGGAAAGAACGGTGCATAGCATTTGTGTGTGTCGTCGCTGAAATAGTACATTCGGGCGATGGCTGCTCGTGCATCAGCTTCGTTGAAGTGATGGTCGTTGTCGAGGAGATAGAGCATCTTGTGTAGAGCATTCTCCATTTCCTGTTCGGTCATTCCGCAAGAGTTGTTGCGGAGGCGTGAAGCTGCGCTATCGAAAGCGTCAGCGAGTAAGTTTCGTACATTCATAGTTATTTGGTTTTAGTGTCAGACGTTTTATTTGTGACGGAAACTGCGACATATCATTTGCACGAAGGCACAGGCATACAGAGTCAAGGTCATGATTATGAGGATGAAGTCGGCATCATACATTTCGTTGGTAATGAGCCACGAATGGTAGTAGAGCCGTATAGCGTTGGTGCCGATAATATAGACGAACGGTATGCGCCATATCCAACAGAGTTTGAAGAAATGGCTTGCAGGGAGCATGAAGACTACGGGGAAGATGTAGACCATGAAATAGAGGTAGGCAATACATTCCTCGTTCTCACGAATGTCTATGACTATCTCACGTGGATTGTCGTGGAAACTGTACACGCCATACCAATGACATAGCATGAGGAGGATAGGCACATAGCGCAGAGCCTTCTCGTAGAAGAAGAATATCGAGCGGTTGAGCGTTGAGCTGACGCTTGTTGTTGATATGTTTCTCATAAGCCTATATTTTAGTAAAAACGTAAAGATAGCGAAAATAAGCGCAAAGTGTAAGCGTTTATAAAGATTTTATAAACAAATGTACGTTTTTATTGATTTAAAGCAAAAAAAAGAAAGAAAGGATTATGTCCTTTCTTTCTCCTTGAGAACCTTGCCGACAACCCATTTGTTGCCGTAGTCTTTAATCCATTTGTCGAGCCATTCGAGAGCCGACAGGAGGTCTTTGTGTTCGACGGACGGTGCGCCTTGCTGTGTCGTGTACTCGCCATAAGACACTCGCCACAGGTTTTCGGGGGTCTTGGTTATTGTGAGCGGTGAGCGGTAGGTCTCACGGGCATTGTATGTTCGAACGCTCTGAGGGAGGTTCTTGAACATTCGGTGATAGCGTCGGTCGGGATGCCCTTCATCCTTGGCGTGTGGGTCGGGAGGAATGGGGTTGCCGTCTCGCTCCAGCTTTTCGACTACTGCATCACGTACATACTTGGCTCGTTTGCCTCGTAGAACGTCAAGTCGCTCGTAAATCTCTGGCTCCATCCAAAAGGTCATGCGCTGCGTGTATAGCTTGACGGTATTGCGTGGAGCGTGGCTCACGGCTCGCTTGCGGATATATCGCTCTATCTCAATAAGGTTGCCTTTGCTGTCACGTCGATAGGCAAGGATGAGGTTCTGCGTCACCTTGTTGTAGACTTCCGCTTTCTCGCTCTCGGGATAGTCAGCCATGAGCGACTTGATGATAGTCTTTAGCTGTGTCTCGCCTTGATAGGAGACTTCTGTGCGGTCGAGTTCGAAAAGGTCGTCGTATATTACTATTATTGACTTCATAATGTCAGCATGATATGAAAATTGCGAGTATGATGATTGTCAGTACTGCCCAGTCTTGTTTCTTCATAAATATTGACTTAACCGTGATGTCGAGGGCTGATTAGGTTTTCTGCAAAGTTAATAAAAATTATCTAACGAGAGAATTAAAACTCGGTAGAAACATCGCCAATGGCTTTAATGTCGGACACGCTATCGTCTTCGGTGAAGAACTTGACGTGCATGTGCTCATCTATATGCGCCATTGCGACGATTTCTTCTCGTTCGTCGGACACAAGGCAGATGTCGCCTCGTACCTCTGACTGCTTGCGGAGATACTTGATTGTAGCGTCCTTGACTGCGAGGAGGTTGAGTTCTCGTGTGATAGTTTCACCTGTCATAGGGAAGTGGAATGTGAATTTCTTTTTCATAGTTGTATCGTTTTAAATTGCTTGTGGCTTGTTTTGGTTTAGTCCGATGAAGAACTTGTGTTCGTTCATGTCCGCTACGAAGTAGCAGGAGTCGTTGTCGAACGGAAATTTCTGCACTTGCTTGGTATAGACATTGTTCTTGGCGAGTGCCCTGTTTGTGATGTCGTTGATGAACAGCCATTTTTCCCTTTCGGTTTCGAACTCACGAGATATGTCTATACGGCTGTCGAACAGGGAAAATCGGACTTCGATGAGTCCGAAGTCTTCGGTGTAGCCCGCAAAGGTCTGTTCGTCGGGTATGTTGTCCTGGCATTCGATGTATCCGTCGGGGAAGAGTCGGCTGAGAATACGTTTCTTCTCAGCCGTGTTAAGTGAACGGAACCGTGACTTGTAGATTTCTTTTCTTGTCATATTGCTATCTGTTTTGTTGTCATACATTGTTTTATCATATTCATATTGTCATTGACGAGCGAGACGATGCGGTCGTGGTAGATTGTGAACTTGTCGCATGCACCGTAGCACTGGACTACTTTCATCTGCTGTAGGTCTACTTCTACGGTCTCGATGCGCTTGTCGTTGATGCGAGCGGAAAGTATGAGCGAGTTCTGCTTCGCATAATACTTATTCGCATAAACGCAATGATGCATCGCTGTGCCCTCCTCGAAGAAATCAGCTACGCTGCGTAGTACATGACATGAGATTGTGCCGTCGGTTATCTCAACACCGAAGAAACGATTGCAACGGTTGATGTAGTCTGCGTTCTGCTTCTCCTTCTTCTGCATGTCTTGTATCTGTCTTGTGCGCTCGGCTTCACGTCTTCTGCGCTCGTCTTCGGACATTGAAGCTTCAACCGCCCATTGGTGGGTATGTTCGAAGTCCTCGGGGCACACGAAGTGCGGATTGTTGAGGTCGCACTTGAGGTTAGCGAGCATTCGGATAAGGTCGAAGTAACGTGAGGGGTTGATGATGTCGTAGTTGTGACGGATAGCAATGCGCACAGCGTTGATGTATGCCTTTGTCGTACGTTCGTTGTATATCATGTGTTCTGCGAGTTGAGGACGTAGCTTGATTATCGTCTCGGCAAACTTGTCGCATGACAAGAAGCGATACCAACGATATAGCTTGTCTTGCTCCATGTATTCGGCTGCGTATCGGTAAGCGCCTTCGACAGACTTGTTGTAGAGATACGTGTAAGATACATTTACAAAATGGTCATACACGTATGTAGGGTTAGGGCGTACCTCCAACTTCGAAGCGTAGCAGAATGTATCAATGTACAGTCCGAGTGTGCGCTGACGTGCGAGAAGTACCTGCTTCTCGCCTACCTTGTTCCAGAACTGAAAGACTTCCCACGTCGTGTAAGAAACTTCCTTAGCTCTGTTGCGGTGGCGGTCGATGCGGATATATCTGAGCACCTGCCAACCTTTGTAGGCTTGGTTGATAACGACGTAGCAGCGGTTGTACATTTCCTCGTACTTGCAAGAGCCGTATGTGTGACGGATGATGCAAGCGGTGTCACGCTTGCCTATCTCGCCTAACTTGTGAGAGAGGCTGACAACCTCTCTCTCTATCTTCGTGCGTGGTTTCATATTACATTCCTCCGAATAAATCAAGTTGTAATGAATTGTCTGCTTTCTTCGCCTTTTTCGGTTGTGGCTTCGGTATGAGGACAGCTGTCTTCGGCTTTTCCTCCTTGGGTGCTGCCACGACCTTAGCTGGTATCGTTTGCTTGATCGGCTCAACGTCCTCCTCCTGGTAGTAGTGGACTGCCATTTGTAGCACATCTTCGTCGGATATGGCTGCGCAACCGTTTACGGCTTGCTTGTGAGCCTGCTGCGTGATATACAGGAGACAATTCTTCATAGACTTCTGCTTATCCTCGTAGCGTTCACGGAAATTGGCGTCCTGCTGTGCCATTTCTCCTAACTTCTTTTCAAGATATTCCTGTAGTGTCATATTGCTAAGTATTTACAATTGTTTATATTCTGCTCGTCGGACAACGAATTGCACCAATCCGTTGTGGCTGCTTCGTTTATCTGTGCGAGGTTCGCCTGTGGGTATGCTGCATGCAGTACGCTGTATGCTCGCTCGCTGTAGGCATCATCCGTGAGCGGTCGGCTCATAATGATATTGTAGAGGTGCTGATAGCTTGTCATAGCGTTTCGATTTCGTATCCGTAAAAGTCGTCTGCTGACAACACTATCTGTTCGTTGTTGTACTGCTCGGCTATTATCTGCTTCGCCTCCTGTGCATCTGCTGCGTCGACCTCCACCTTTCGGGAGAGTGTTTCGACAATTACTACTGTGTACTTCATATTCGTATGTTTTTGATTAATATTTGTGGCTGCTTCGACCTCGCATCGAAGTGGAGTGGCTTAAACCACATTCAGCCTGTCAGTTTAGTTCTCTGTGATGATATACTCGAAGTATACTTCACTTGACTTGGCAAAGACTTTAAAGCGGACATTCAAGCGCACATCTTCGTCAATCAAGTTTTCATTATAGCTGTCTTCTATTGTACGTGCCCATTCCTCAATCTGCTTTGTCTCTCTATCGTCTATTGTGCTTTCGAATGAAATATGAACGTAGTTGTTGTAATATTCGGCTTTTGCGACATTTTCGCAGATGAAACCGACGTACCTGTTTCCTTGCTCCACGTACTCGCTATTATCGAATAGGTCGTCGAATAGAGTGTCGCTGCACAAGTCCTTCTCGTTGATAGGACATGGAATAATGTTTGTCTTCATATCTTTTTGTTTTTTTTAAGTTCGTTCCGTTGTCGGTGTCGCTCCGAATTGGTTTCTGTCCCCAACGGATTATCGCCTTATGGCTGCTGCCCTGCCGTGTGTCTGCCTGAGCATTGCAAGAACCTCTCGTTTGATTATCTTGTTAGGCAGGGTGCGGAGGTATTTCTCAAGAGTCTGCTTTGTCCAAAAGTGGCGTGTGGTCTCTCGCCCTTCGACTATCTTGCGAAAGAACCACATCGTTCCTGCCACTTCCATTGATAAGCCTACTTCGTAGGTGATGCCGTTAATCTTTATCATTACGTTCGATGTTGTGCGACCATTCGTAGAGACGTTCGAAGTGGTCTGAACCTGTATAAGTGTCGATGTCTCCGTACTCGTCGATGTCGTTCATCAGCAAGCGCACGTCTTCTTTAATCTGCGCTCTGTCGTACTCTGCGTCTGTCGCTTTCTTTGTTGTCACTGCTGCAAGTGCTGTGCTTGCTATCAATGCTGCTACCAATAACTTGTTCATAGTCCAAATATCTTTTGTTTTAAATCATCTATTATTTTTATGTTCTCGGTTGCATAGGCTTTCGCCTTGTTGCTTGACTTTGCACGGTTGAGAAGTACTGTGAGTTCCTCCCGATAATTAGTGAGTATCATTCGAAGCATTATCGCATCAGCGGTACTCAACAGCACTTTCCGTGTCTTAGGGGACTTGGGGGCGGCAGCCCCCTTATCTTCTGCTTTAGTCTTCATCCCAGTGCCTCCCTACATAAACTCCACCTACATAGTTGACTATCGCTGAGAAGACAATAAGCAAAATCCATAAATCTGTTGTCATAGCTGTAATGTTTTGAGGGGTTAATGTTTTGTTGAATATCTACTACAACCGCTCCATCCGTTTGGGTTGCCGTTAGCTTGACAAACAATCTTGTCAAAGCAAGAATTAATGTTGCTGAAATAGAAGTGCGCATATTTGCAATCTAAACAACAAATCTCTTGTGCTAATGTTATCATATCTGTATGTTTTAAAAGTTAGTTCCGTGTCGGGTCTCGAACCCGATGTGCGCCTACCGCTCACGGATAGTGTTTATAGCATCCTCTTTAAATCTGTAAGTTCTATATTTTCACCTGCTTTTCTTGCGAGTTCGAGGGCTTCCTCTATGCTGTGCGTCTTGATGTACGCTTCGCATCCTCGCTTACTTCTGAAAGTGTAAACTGTGTACTTCTTCATAGCTGTTAGGATAATAAAGGATGTGATATTATGTAAACCTTATAATAATGATTTTTATTTGTATTACTCTCGTTGCGCTGCCGTGCGTCGTTTCGTGCTTTTTCTCTGTCGGTATACTCTGCAACTATTTGCAGGTTGTACAGACCAGAATGCTTACAAATGTCGATAACTATATACTTTCTCATAATGTGTATGTTTTATTGTTATTGATGTTTGCGAAGCCTTGGAGGGGCAACGCCCCTCCTTATCTTCAATTAGTCTTCCTTATCTTCCCAAAGCTCGTCTACAGCTGCGTCTATTGCTTGCGGTAAGAGATAACAGCGAATTGCAACGTCAATGCCCTCTGGGTCGTCTCTTTTCAGTTCCCCCCATTCTTCTTCGACTTCTGCGATTAGTTCGGAGTTGTGGCAAATGTTCTCTTCTGCTTTCCAGGCACTAAATGTATAGCTACCGCTGCCGTTGCCTGTCACACTGTCAACCGTCCAAAGTTCGTCCTGTAGGTTATCTTTGAGTTCGTTGGCATCCTCATAGTCTGCGAAGTTCACATTGTCGTTGATGTAGTCCTTCACATCTGCTGTCACTGCTGATAAATAATCGTACTTTTCCATAATCGTGTATGTTTTAATTGTTATTGATGTTTGTTACTTGATTACGCTTGCAAAGGTAATAGATATTTATTACACAAACAAGCTTTTGTCATAAAATATTATTGCATTTAACATTGATTAGTAATAAAACAATATTACAATAGCTAATGTTTACATTTATTTGCAATTATAAGATATTACATTAATATATAATATGTATCTTTGCAGAATAAAATGATATTACAATGAGAACAAGAATAGAAGATATATTAAAAGAAAAGAATCTTACAAAGTCGTATTTAGCAGATAAGTTAGGTTTTGCACGTCAAAATTTCAACGCTATGTTTAAGAATCCTACTCTACAGAGATTGGAAGATGCAGCGAATATCCTTAACGTGTCTGTTGCCGAACTACTTGATGAGGACACACACAATAAGTGTAGTGACTTTGCAGCCTTCATCCGCTACAAGGGCGTCCACTACACGGCAGACACGCTGAAGGAGTTTTTAAAACAAGTAGAAGAAATAAAAACTATTGCAAGATGAAGAAGATATTTATATTAGGGTTATTGTGCTTATCTGTACTGGGTGGATATGCCCAAGATGATAGTGATGATTGGAAGGTAGGAGGAAAGCATTATCAAGAATGGGAAGCAAAACAGACGTGCACGGAAGTTTGTGGAGTTCGCTTTGGTAGCTCATATGAAAACGCAAAAGAGATTCTTAAAAGAAAATATGGCGAACCTGAGTATCTGGAAACAGACGAAAACACAATAGTTTATCACTATAAATCGTATGGTGGTATGATTTTTACATACATATCCTTTTGTTTTCAGCGTGATGGTGCTCTCAGCTATATGAACAAATGCGTAATGGGATATGATTGTAAAACAGCAGAAGAGGCAAAAAATAAAAGGGATGCGATTTGGATTAAAGCAAGAAGTAAATACGCTGCGTGGCACGAAGGCATAGATGATAACGGATTCAAGTACTACGAGAGCGGTTGCTCTCCTCTTGGCGGGTTCGGTAACGGCTTTGTCGTTGATATTGTAAAGTTTGACGAGCCATACAATGGGTGTAGATATTTCTCACGCATCATGTACGGACCATACAACTATGTGCAAGAAGACTTTTAGGGCGACATCCCCATCCGGCATGAGGGGCAGGGCGTAAGCCCTTGGGGGCGGCACGCCCCCTTATCTCCCCATTGTTCTTCAATCTCCCTTATAGACCTTATAAAGAGATAAACACCTTTCTCCTATATATTATATATAAGTCACTCTATCCTCATTGGAGTGGCTTTTTTGTGTTTATGCGTGTGGGTGCTTTGTGCGCAGTTAGAGAGCGTATAAGGCGTGTTTTAGTGATTTTTCCGTGTTTTTCCGACTTTCAAGCCGTTTTTACGAAGTTTCGCACGTTCTATGAGACCCTTTTTTGACCTTTATTTGACTTTTTTGGTACAAAAACCGCTTCTTCGTGCGTACATTTCTATGCTCCTTGACTGTTCATATTTTCCTTTTTTATTTGCCCTTGGTCTCGAAAATTACGGGGGTTAGACCCGAAAAGTGTTCAAAAAGTCGGATTTTTTACATTGAAGCCCCGACAAAAGGATTTGTGACTTTTTTGTGATATTGACAGCAGACGAAAAACAGCAATTTGATGCAGATTTGAGCGTATATTTGCGGTTGCAAGACTCGTATATGCCCTACAAGGTTCTTAGATGGCTTGTAATGGACGCGGATGGCTTGCAATGGACGTGGTCTAAGCGACGAAAGGGCGGATGAAAGGGCGGAATTAGCCTATTGCCAAGGCTGCAAGGCGTGTCCAAGGTATGTCCAAGATGTGTCTAAGATGCTATCCAATCATCGAAACAAAAGACTTGTGACCCTTTTGGGTTCATACACAGAGCGTCCAAAAGGTTGAAAGACAGCGTATTGCGCCCAAGAATAACGACAAGGTAATACAATAGTAATGCTTTTTGCCATGGAATATGGGCGTTTGGCGTAAGGGCGTATGAATAACGTGACGATGTGGCTGTCTCTCTTCTCGCTGTATGTGATGATGTGGAGGATGATGAAGCGCATAGATGTGACGGTGGACGATGAGGGGAACGGCAGGGATGATGGGCATACACGAAGGCAATCACAGACCCCCACCCCCCTTAGGTACTGTGGACAAATTATAGTAGATAAAAGCATAGGTGTAAATGTCCTCTACCCGTCCAAATTTCCCTTGGAAAAGGTACTCCGCTGATAGGAGGTCGTTCATATTTCCGCCAAAAAGGTACTCCTGTAAAAGGAGGTCATTGGTGTTTACAGTCTTAGCGTGTTGGGTATATGAAGTAGTTTTTTGTTGATTGATAAATTAAAGTTTACAGATATGTTTGAATTGAATAGATTTTTCAGGTTGCCATTAGGCATTAGTGAGATTTCAGGAGCGAACAATCCTCAGTGGATAGCTGCTGCTGCGAGTTTGGCTGGTAGTGTAGCTGGTAGTTTGTTTGGTGGTGCTAAGGCGCGCAAGGCAGCTAAGAAGGCAGCGAGGGAGCGTCAGTATCGTGCGAATGCAGAGAAGGCTTGGTACGAGAAGGCTTACAACACGGATTATCTGGACACCAAGGCAGGTCAGAATCTGTTGCGTCGTGCCCAGGAGGTGCAGGACAATTATATCCGTAAGGCAGATGGTGCTGCTGCTGTTGCTGGTGGGACTGCGGCGAGTGCAGCGATGGCAAAGGAGGCCGCTAACAGAACGATGGGTGATGCCATTGCCAACATTGGTGCTCGTGACAGTGCTAAGAAGGAGAGTGTTTCCGCTCAGCACATGCAGAATCAGATGGATATGTCAAAGGAGCGTGAGGCTGCTTATAACCAGCAGGCACAGAATTCGAGTGATGCTGGTCAGAACATGAGCAATGCTTTGATGGGTGCAGCTTCGATGTTGGAGGGTTCCGGAAAGAAGAAGAGTCTGGATATTGACGTGAACTCTTCTGGTGTCAAGGCTGCTGCTGGCGGTTCGTTGACTCCGAAGTTCAACGATGCGGAGTACATTCACGATACTCTGTATGACAACAAGAAGTTGAAGAACGTGACGGGAGTGTAATCGAGTGTTGAATGTTAAATGTTAAATGTTGATTGATTATGTCGAAAAGAAAGAATAAGAGAGTTGTTTGTCCTGAGCCGAGTAAGGCGGATATTAATCGCGTGATGGAGGCAGCCGGTCTGTTGAGGGATTCGCTCATTGACGAGCAGGCAGCTGAGATAGAGCGTCTGAAGACTGCGCTTGCTGGTGTGGCGAAGGAACGTGACTGGTTTGAGCAGTGCTTGAAGTCGGCTGAGAGTGCTTTGATATACAAAGACAAGGTGATTGACAAGATAAAGAAGAACAACGCCAAGCGAGTTGCCCGTCTGCGTGAGAACGTTGATATACTTGAGGAGGAGACAGCTTTTCAGTATAAGCGTGCCAACAAGGCTGAGGCTTTTATCAAGCAGATTGACGGTGCTTGTGACCTTATAAAGAAACATATTGCAGCTTATGGTAGGAAGTGAAAAGGGGAAATTGAAGAAGGAAGAGGCTAATGCTGTGGGTGGTAATGAGCCTGTTGGTACTAAGCCTAACTATGCCTCACTGGGCCTTACTAAGCCTTTGGCTGAGGGAGGTAAGGATGGTGCGCCTGCTGCTCCTTTCAATGCTTTTGCTGGTAATGGTATAGTGGGCAGGTTCGGGCCTGCGGGTGCGTCTGTGGAGACTAAGCCTGACTATGCCTCAATGAGCCTTTCTAAGCCTGTGGGTGCGCCTGTGGGCGGTGGGGCTGCTAATGTTCCTGTTGTGCAGAATACTCCTACGTTTCAGAAAGACGACACCAAGAAGGACGGAGGGTTCTTCGGTTGGCTTGGCGGTTTGATAAAGAAGCGTCCCGGCATAAGGAGTGGTGAGAGTGCGGACGAATACGACGAGCGTATGACACGTAACAAGATGCGCATTGCTACGCTTGCGGATGCGATAAGGCACATGGGCAACATCTACAACACTTCGAAGGGAGCGCCTTTGCAGAGGTTCAACAATCCTGTGGAGGGATTGCAGAAAGGTCTGCAGCAGAGGAAGAATGAACGGGCACGGCAGGCAGCGTTGGAAGCGGACGCTGCGTATAAGAATGCCAACCTACGCATGAAGCAGGCATCAGCAGATGCAGACAGAGTGTACAAAAATCTTGTTCTTGGCATACAAGGAAAAGCACAAGCGTTGGCAGAGAGGATATTTGAGCATCAAAAAGGAAAAGATGAGCATAACGCCAAGCTTGCCGATGAAAAGTTTGAGTATGAGAAGAAGCAGGACAAAATCAAGAACGATCAAGCTGACAGACGTATTGGCATATCAGCAAAACGAGCAGCAAAGAGCGGTTCGGGCAGAGGAGGCAAGACATCGGGCGGCAAGTATTGGTTTGAGGACAAAAACGGCAAAATGCGTTATCAACCAAACAAGACGATGTGGGAGCAAGAGTATTATCGCGAATACGGAGCGTTGCCGAATGGAGAGTCGAACACTTCGGTTAGCACGAAGACTTACAATTCCAAAGGCGAGGAGATTACAAAGACGCAACGTAAGAAAGGCCCTTCTATGACGAGCCAGGCAGCTCAGCAGCAGAACAAGGCAAGAGCCTCACGAAAGAACAACGCCAAGCCAAAGAAAGGCGGTTGGGCATCGGGTTTTAAACTTTAATTTGAAAAATATATGGCATTTATAATAGATAGAGCTAAGTTGCAAAAGATGCACAAGCTGATGGCTGAAAATGGCTATACCCAGGACTATAATACATTCGAGAAGAAGTTTACTGGTGACAGCAATTATGCCAACAGAAAGGCTGTGTACGACCTGTTCACAAAGAATGGTGCAGACTTGGGAGGCTCGTATGAGGAGTTTATGCGCAAGTTGCAGAAGCCAAGAGCGACAAAGCCTCAGCAGCAACCAAAGACCGCTTTAGGCAGGGCACAACAGAGCGTGGCGCAACAGAAATGGGGAGGCTATGTAAGTGAAGAGGGAAGAGTGAAGAGTGAAGAATCCTATGGTGCGCCTACTGGCCAGTATGGTAGAAAGAGCGAATTGGTGCGTGGTTTGGAGAATGCGGATGCGGCACAGAGATTGCAGGCTCCCGTGAGCTATGCAAAGCCGGGTGCTGTGAAACAGATGGTGAAGCAGACAAGGGAGAGACAGCATGTCGTGGGGCAGAATGTGGAGCAGGCAGGACGTAGAACCATGCAGCCATTACGTGAAGAAGAGGAGAAGAACAGGACACCCGTTGTTGATACTGGCAACAAGAATCTGAACCAATATGTGGTGAACACGCAGGGACAGATGGAGCGTCAGATGATGGACAGCGGACGTGAGATTGCAGATAAGCGTCTTGGAGATTATGTCTCCTATAATATCCGCAACGAGTTTGACGCTGCTGCCAAGAGAGGACTGGAGGCTGAGTCAGCCTTGAGCAAAGCTTCACCATTCGCCTCTATGGTAGCTGGCAAGGCTTACAACGATGCGCTTGACCCCGATATGCTTATAAAGAATCTCTCCAAGAAAGCGGAGAGCGATATGGCAAACATTCTCTCAGACCCGAAAGTGCTTGAGGATATTGGCGTTAAGGCAGCTGCTTATGGTGTTGACCCAGAGGAATATGTAAACAAAATATTTGCTCCTGGCTTGCAAGCCAAAATAGCCGAGGAGTTTGAGAAGAGCGAGCTGAGCCGTAATATGCCTAAGAGTACGGCAGAATACATCATCCGTGGTGTTAATGACTCGATGATTGGCACTATCTTGTCAATGAGCATGATGTCAAAGAAGCAGAGACAGTATGCTCAGCAAGGAATGGCAATGACCGACAACGGGGAAAATCCTGATGTTAAGCCGGGTATGGGCGCAAGAGTGGCACGCGGAACATTGAGCTTTGTTGCTGATGCTCCTGTATTTGGTGCTGCAGGAAAGGCAGGTGCTGCTGTTGCAGGAAAGGTATTCGGCAATGGCGTGGCACAGATGGCGAGGATTGCGAACAGTACTTTGGGTGGACGCATTGCACGTATGGCAGGTTCGGGCATGGTGAGCCAAGGTGTTACTGGTGTGCTGTATGGCTCGACGAATGCAGCTGTACAGAACTATTCTACTGGCGACGACACTTCTATTGGCAATACCGTAAAGGTGATGGCTATGGGCGGATTGTCTGAGGGCGCGAGCTGGGCAACCATGGGCGGTATTGGCGGTGCTGTAGGAGCTGGAATCTATAACGTAAGTGGCGTGAAGCGTATTCCAGCCAAGGCGTTCCAGTTGGCGATGGAAGGAATAGGTATGCACATAGGCGGCAATGTGGCCAAGACTATAGAGGGGCACGATACAGACTGGACGAGCATTGAGGGTAACCTTGAGGCTTGCGCCAACGTCGTAGCCTTGAAGCTGACACACGCAAGACTGCCTAAGCGCCAGAGCAAGGACGGCGTAAAGGAAAGCTACCTTGATATGGTGGCGAGAAACATTAATGGTCTTATGACATCGGACGGACAGAGAGCAGCCTTTGGTGGATATACCTTCACTAATGAGGAGAAAGAGCAGCTGTTCGGAAGCGCGTCTGCGCCGAAGCGCAATGAATCAATCTATGGATATGACGCACACAACAATCCGCTGACGAGAAAAGAGAGTCTGACATCTTGGGCGATGCGAGCAAAGAAGACCGCAGCCAAAGGGAAAGGCGAGGAGTCGTATAAGGACACAGACGCTGAGTTTGTGAAGACTGCCTACGACGAGATAATGGCAGACAACACCATTCCTTGGGACACAAAGGCTAAGTTCTCGGCTTTGGTTATGGGCACCGTTCCTTCGGCACGTCCGATGATGGAGAATTGCCGTATTGAAGGCGGCTCTGTGAACGAATACAGCAAGAATGGAGAACTGCTGTCGAAGAACAGCTTCAAGAGCATTGACGAGCGTAACTCCATTATTTACTCGCTGAACATGAAGCGTGAGGATCAGCGTCTGAGCAATGCCTATGGTGCTGCACAGATTAAGGATGAGAAGACGGCACAGGCAACTCTTGAAGCTGTAGCAGAGGCTAACGGCATGACTGCAGAGCAGTTGAAGGCTGCAATGGACAAGCAACCGCTTAGACGCAGCGATGAAGAACAGAACGCTTGTGTGGCTCTGAGAAAGGCTTACGAGGACGAGCAGTTTGTACCTGGTACGTTGCATGCAGAGCAGTCGAACACTGAGGGCAAGGACGTTGTGGAGGAGAACGGTCTGGGTACTGAGACTCCTAACAATGAGGCTGCGTCTGAGGTGCTTGGTGACCTTACGAAGACGGAGGATGCCTTGCAGGCAGCTATGGACAGCAACGACGTGCTGAAGGAAGAATACGAGCGTATGCAGAAGGCCGGCATGAGCAATCCGCAGATTTATATGGAGCTGTTCAATTCCGGACTGACACAGGAGCAGCTTGCGCCACTTGCTGACTATATCAACACCCTCTCAAAGGCGCAGGGAATGTTCAAGGGTACGCAGGACAAGATTGTGGAGACGACACAGAAGCACGTCGGCCAGTGGAGCTATAAGGGCGAGCTGAACGGAGAGAAGCAGAATGGCGAGCAGATGGTGTTCGTGAAGGACGACAAGGGTAGGGTGCTGATTGTCGGAGCTGGAGACGTTGCGTTTGATGGTGAAGGCAGAGTACGTGACGGTGATATGCTGACGGTGTATGACCCTGCTACTCGTGAAATGGACTTCGTGCATGCAAAGGACGTGACACTGGAACGTACCGCGTCAAGCGAAGAGTATGCCAAGGACTATCAGCGACAGCTGGAAGAGTTGAACTCTACAGTATACGCTGAAATGCAGCAGCAGGATGGTAAGCCTAACGAAGCCTCTCTAAGCCAAACTAAGCCTGGGGAACAACCTGTGGGAGAGGAAGGTAATGAAGCCTTGCCGGGCCTTTCTAAGCCGACTAAGCCTGTGGATGAGAAAGAGGCTACGCCTGTGGGTGAGGAGCCTGTTGCTACTTTTGCGGACGGTACGCCTGTGCCGATGATGAAGGACTCGAAAGGTCGTGAGACTGCTGACTACTCGCAGATGAGTCCTGAGCAGGGTGCGGAGTGGATGTCTTCGCAGTTTGGCGAGAATGCTGAGGCTGCTGTAGACGGACAGATAAAGCGAGCCGAGAAGACGCTGAAGGACGCCGAGAAGATAAAGGTGGACTACACGGGCGACTTGAACGACGCCAAGGAAGCTGAGGCTCAGAAGACAATGGCTGTTGATGCCGCAAAGAAGGAACTGGAGCTTTACACCAATATCAAGAAGGCTATGACTGAGAAGAAGGTCAAGGCTGGAATGGAGAAAGTAAGTTCGGTAGGTGGTGTAGGTGAAGTAGGTTCGGTAGGTAGTGTAGGAGTTGCTCGGGAGAAGTTCGAGAGTGGCTTGCGCGTTGTGGGTAATAAGCGCACACGTACATTGGCTGACGGAAGCAAGCTAAGAGGACATTACGAGATTGTCGAGGCAGACAGTCTGACACCTTCGCATAATGCCAACGACGGATATAAGAAGAGCGAGGGTTTCCCCGTGAACGAAGAAGGCAGGACTATCAACGACCGTGACTATGAGAATGACAAGCAGGCTCAGCTGGTAACGGATATGATAGCCATGAAGTATGACGGACAGGCAGTAGACCAGGTGCCGGTTGTGACATCTGACGGCATTGTTGTTGACGGTAACGGCAGAACGATGGCAGGACAGAAGGCAGCAAAGAACGGTACAGACAGCGCTTATATTGAAGCGTTGAATGAGAATGCAGAGAACTACGGCTTCACGGCAGAGCAGATTGAGCAGAGCGGAATAAAGCATCCGCGCCTTGTGCTTGTGAGCGACGAGCCGATGAAGTATGACACGGCAACCTTCGCCAAGTTCAACAAGAACGAGAAGAAAGCGCAGGGCAATACTCAGCAGGCAGTGGCGAACTCGAAGAAGCTTTCTACAGACGAGATAGGCACTATTATATCGGAGATAGAGGGAAGCGGTAGTCTTGATGCTTTCTTTAACAATCCGTCGGCAATAAATTCTTTGTTGACACGTTTGGTAGATAAGGGCGTGATAGGTCTGAACGAGGTAGCTGGATTGCGTGAGGGCGAAGACAAGCTCTCGGCAGCAGGCAAGGACTTCGTGAAGAACCTGTTGCTTGGCAGCGTGTTCTCGGAGAACACTATCCGTATGATGGGTGCTGACGCCATGCTGAAAACAAAGGCCCTGAACGGCATCCGTGCCGTGACGGACAACATGAAGCTTGGCGACTATGCTCTGATGAAAGAGATAGACAAGGCTGTACAGTTGCTGTACGAGGCACGTCAAGGCGGAAGCGGTGTGGATGCATACTTGCGAACTCCTGCTATGTTTGGCGAGAATGCAGCCGACAGATTCGACCCTATCTCGCAGGCTATCGCTCTTGCTCTGGAGGGCAAGGCTGAGGACTTCCGTGAGCTGATGATGGCATATAACAGAAATGCTGCTCCTTATGCGGACGCTAATCAGACGGAAATGTTCGGCGAGAGACCAACGAAGGAGGATTTTGTAAACGAATTTTTGAAACTTAGAAACTGGGAAGACTATGAAACAAGACATTCAAGCAAAGAAGGAAATGGCGATGCTGGCAGCTCTGAGGGAGCTGAACCGCAAGCGCGAGGAGGAAGCGAACCAACAGAAGGAGAAGGACTTGGTTCACGTGGAAATACGGGACAAGGGGAGAATATCGATGTTAGACCTGCCAAGAAAGACAGCGGAACTCATGTCAAAAATACAGAAGGAGAATCCGGAAATGTCGGATTGGGCAGCACTGACAAAGGCTCGAGAAATAATGAAGGACAGCGAGAAGTAGACAAGGCTGAGGAGGAAAAAAGTGATAAGCCTCACGAGGCCTCGCTGAGCCTTACTGAGCCTGGGGAACAGCCTGGGGAGAAGTCTGAGGGTGCTAAGCCTGTGGGTGACGGCAAGGAACCTAAGGCGAATCCTTTGGATGGGATGCGGAAGGCGGCGGAGCTGTTCAAGGACGAGCAGATAACGAAGGCGCGTGCTGAGCTTGCGGAGGCAAAGAAGAGTGGCGACGCGAGCGAGGTGAAGCGTTTGACAGACAAGCTGAAGGGCCTGATGGACTCTACGCTGAGAGGCAAGGGCATCGGCTTGGTTGAGAGACGCAAGATAATAGGCGAGGAGCTTGGCAAGGAAGAAGCCGAGAAGATAGACAAGCCTTGGGCTGACATGGAGTTTGACGAGCAGGTAGCCGAAACCGAGAAGAAACCTCTTGATGCTGACGAGATTAAGAACTCTGATTGTGATGGCGTAGACAAGGCAAACGCCGTGGCCTATCTCAACGGAGACAAGAATATTATTAACACATTATCTTATTTAACAGTTTACGACAATGTTAGGAATAGAGAACGAGATTCTGTACCAAGTAGCGGAACAGAAGACGGAACACAGTTGGATGCTGCCGATAATGCAGGCGGCGAAGGATTGGGACGAACTGACAGCCGACCACAAGGAGTGGATAGCGGACAACTGGGTGGAAGCGAAGGTGACGGAAATCCTGAAAGAGGAGAATCTGTACAGTCAGGAGAACGAGTATCTGGCGGAGAGAGTGGCAAGGTACACGCTGCTACTGCTGTTGGAGAACGGGGCGGTGAGCAAGTTCACGGAGGAGCATCCAGAGTGGAACCAGTATCTACTGGAGGTACTAAGCCCAGAGGAAGCCGTGGAGTACGTGGCACGGGACGTGATGTACGTGAGCGAGGAAATGAAGGAAGTGGCAACTTTAGTGATGAAAAAGCTGGTGAAGCTACCGGCGGACGAGGCATTGATAGCCGAAATCTGTCAACAGTAGAACAGATAGACAAGGAAATCAGCGACACTCAGTCGTTGGTTGACGATTTGTTCAACAGCCTTTTTGACGGAAGAACCAAGGGCAGTATCATAAGCGACCGTACAAACGCTTCTATCATTCCTTTGGCAAGCGACCATCTGTTGGGCAAGCTTGGTATCAACAAGCAGAAGATGGCCGTGTACAAGCAGTTGATTCCTGCGCTGACAAAGTTGGGCTATCTCCACATCAAGAAGGGCGTTGTGAAGCTTAACGACTGGATAGATGCCATGAAGGGCAGCTTCGGCGGTCACTTAACAAAGCTCGGCCTTAGCGATGAGGAGGTGTATGACTACATCAAGAACATGTGGAACTCCAATATCGAGGTTGACGGTGTGACCCATAAGCTTAGCGAATGGGCAAGCATTCTCGGAACGGAGCGCATGAAGAAGGAGATAGCTACGCCAAATGCCGAGAAGTACAAGCGTCAGGTGGCCGCCGAGCCTATCAAGGTGAAGGTGGGCGACATAAAGAATATCGAGGAAACTCTGCCATATCTGCTGCCCCAACAGCAGGAAGACGTACTGAGAGCGGAGACGCAGTTCTTCGGCAAGGAGCACGCGGACAGAGAGCACGCCTACGGCAAGGGATATATGTTCACCAATGGAACAGGTACGGGCAAGACATTTACGGGACTTGGCGTTGCCAAGCGACTTGTGAAGCAAGGCAAGGGACGTATCCTTATTGTGACGCCGAGTCAGAAGAAGGTGAGCGACTGGATTAAGGACGGCCACAACCTGAACATGGAGATACGTGACCTTGACAGCATAGCCAAGGAGCGTGGCACAACGGCTACGACGGAAAGCGGCGAGGGCGTGGTGATCACTACATTCGCCAACTTCGGCGTGAATAAGAAGCTGCTGGAAACCAAGTGGGACGCTGTGATATACGACGAGAGCCACCGTATCATGGAGAACAAGAATGGTACGGAGACAGCACGCAGTATGCAGCACTACATGGTGACGAACAGAAGCGAGAACCATTGTTTCTTGAGATTGCAGGAGACGAACAAGGACTATCAGAAGCAGAAGAGTCTTGGCGAGCAGTTTGACATCGAGCGTGCCAAGGAGACAGAGCGCATACGCAAAGAATACAAGGCGAGCCATCCGAGCGCAACCGAGCGTGACGTTGCATACGCCACAAGCAGAATGGTGCCAAGGGATGTGTACAACTTCACTCCGAGCGACTATGTGACCTTCCCGAAACTTGGCAAGATACACGCTGAGTATGTGAAGGCATTGAGCCACTACACTAACGAAGTGAAGCCTAAGCTTGAGGCTCAAGCAAAGACAGAGTGGAAGGACACGAAGACCATCTTCCTCTCGGCGACCCCGTTCAACACACGCGAGAACCTTGACTATGTGGAGGGTTACATCTTTAAATATCCAGAAAGTGACGAGCGTGGCATGAGCGGCCGCACGCAGTTCTATCTGAACCACTTTGGTGCGGCATACAAATACCGCTACCACAGGTTAGAGCAGAGTACAAACAACCCCGAGGCAGTGGCAAAGCAGGAGATAGCCTTCTCGGACTATCTGCAGCATACGTTGGGAACAATGAGCGGTCGCATAATAGACAGCCCGTATGACTATTCGAGAGACTTCCCGACGGTATCGCCCGACCATGCGGAGCGATTCAATCAGGCAGTACAGGAAGCCATAGGAGGACACGGTGTACTGGCAGACGCTTACCGTAAGACGATAGGCGACTATACTTATGGCAGCGCGCTGTTTGAGACTATGAAGGTGGCAAACATCATAGAGCGCATAAAGGCCCATTTGGACGCAGGACGCAAGGTTGTGATATTCCACCGAAGAGTTGAGACCAAGGAGCCTTTGAAGCCACCGTTTGCCTTGATGTTGGAACAAGCTAATCACTTGGTTTCAATAATGAGCGAAGGAGAGGAAAAGAAGGAGGCAGCAAAAGCTGTGAGAGACTTTAGAAAGAAGTATGCCGACTTGTTGGAGTGGGAGCAGACATTGGACTACAGCATGCCGAGAGAGCAGATAGCCAAGGTGTTCGGCAAGGACAAGGTATTGTTCTTCAGTGGAAAGGAAAGCACGAAGGTGAAGGACAAGGCAGTGGACACCTTCAATAGCGACGATAGTGGCAAGAACATCATCGTGATACAGGAGGCGAGCGGAAAGGAAGGTATCTCGCTGCATGACACTACGGGCAAGCATCAGCGTGTGTGCATTACACTGGCGTTGCCTCAGAGTCCTATCACAGCATTGCAGATTGAGGGACGTACCTACCGTATCGGCAACAAGAGCAACGCCATATTTGAGTACCCGATATTGGGACTTAACTCAGAAATGATGCTGTTCGGCGAGAAGTTCAACAACCAGGTATCGACGACAGAGAACCTTGCGCTTGGCAGTCAGGCAAGAAACCTAAGAGACAGTTTCGCCAACGGTATACTGGAGCATAGCGGAGTGGTGCCTATCGATCAGCAGGGCGTAGGCGGCAAGGAATTTGACGCGCCTAAAGACCAAAGCACAGACGGATTTGACAATGCTGTGCTTGACTACTACTCTAACCAGAAGCTGAACTCTCGCAACCGTGAGGGTGTGGACTACTTCCCAACCCCGGAACCATTGGGCTATAAGATGATGGAATGGGCGAATATGGGCGAAGGCGATACAGTGCTGGAGCCGAGTGCAGGACACGGTGCTATAGCGAGATATGCGCCTAAGGGCAATCAAATGGTAGCGATAGAGCCGAGTCAGAGCCTGTTCACCAAACTACAGTTGAAGGCAGGAGGACTGGGACGAAAGTTCCAAAACACCATATTCGAGAACTATGACATCGGCAACAAGCACGACGTTGTGGTGATGAATCCGCCGTTCGGTACAGCCGGTGCAACAGCCATTGCTCATTTGGGTAAGGCATTCAAGCACTTGGAGGAAGGCGGTCGTGTTGTGGCCCTCATTCCAAGAGGTTCGACAGACAAGAAGTTTGACAAATGGATAGATGGCGAGAAGACCGCCGTGATGCGTGCCGAGGTAGAGCTGCCTGACATCCTGTTTGAGCAGGCTGGCACGCGCGTTGTGTGCCGTGTTGTAGTGGTGGACAAGATAAGCAACGAGGCTATGCGAGCCAAGGCTGGCAGCGTAGAGAAATGGGACTTGGGCAGACACTACGACAAGATAGAGGACTTCTTCGAGGACTTGCGCGACGTGGAAATGCCCGACCGCATTGTTGACACCAATGCGATAATGATGAAGAAGAGCAAGCAGACCGCGAAGGACTTGAAAGAGTTGAAGAACGTGCGGGTAGACTTTAACGAGGGTGGCATCAATGTTAAAGTAAGAGGCGACTGGAAGGACTATTCAATTCCGTTTGATATGGAGGGGTATAGTGCCGAGCAGAAGAAGAAATTCCTTGCCAGTACTTATGAGACCTTTGAGCAGCAGGAGCGTCAGACAGGAAACGAGACAAGCCAGGCTGTGATTGCGGAGCTTAAGAAACTGACTTGCAAGTTAGCCGGCATGACCGAGGAGGAAATGCAGCGATACTTGAAGAAGCAGAGCGAAGGCAAGGGCGTGATGTACAGAGTGGAGCACGCGGCTGAAGTGTATAACAAGGCAAATGCCCATTACCGCATGGAGCTTGGCAACACCTTCTCAGACAGCAAGGAACACTTTGACGCTGTGAGAGACAGAGCTGTGGAGGAGAAAGGAATCGTTATGCCTAATCTGAATAAGGAGAAGGTGAAAGTGGTAGAGGTCGAGAAGCATTCTTTCAAAGGAGAGAATGAAGGTGCCATTGAGAATGCACGAGCTTGGGCAAAGGAAAATCTTGTAACAACTAACAAGCAAGATTTGCCTACAATGCGTGACGGTACTCCTTACACTATAAGCAAGAAAGCTGTAGACAAATATCTTTCATCAAGCGCAGTAAGCAAAAGTGATGAACTTGGTGTACATCTTTCTGTGCTTCCTAAGCTTACAGATGTTATACATGAAAGTATTGAGGCAGAGATTCATCCTGATTACAAGAAGGGTGAGGACGGAACACGCGGTGTAGAGAATGGATATGGTGAAGGTGTTTTGGTGCATAGACTTTATGGCGCAGTAGAGATAGACGGTAAAACATACCGTGTGAAGACTACTATGCAAGAGTTCAGAGGAGGAGAAGAAAATAAACCTCATAGCTATGAGGTAACAAAAATAGAGCTGCTCGACTCCCCTGGAAAGCGAGAAAATCCCGACAGACCACCTTTGGTTTCATCAAACAACTCTATTGATAATAAGATAGAGCTGCCTGACACTCCTGGCACAGCGGTGTTACCCGACAGTTCCCCTTTGGACATGACACCAAGCAACTCTAAAAATATAACGTCGGAAGGTTCCGAGAAAGCGAACGAATCCGACAGTCTCCCTTTGAACAGTGCAACCAACGGTTATATTTCAACTGCAAAGTTACTGCAAGGAGTTGAGAAATCCTACGATTCGGGCAAGAAATTGCTTGATGAGAGTAAAGATTTAACAGATGGGGAGACTTTCTTTAGGAAAGAGAGTGATAAGTCTGGCTATGCCTCACTGGGCCTATCTAAGCCGACTGAGCCTTTGGTTGATGGCGATGCTGCGCCTTCTGTTAGCGAGCGGATTGGTAAGGCTATTGACAAGGCTGTGGAGAAGACTGGTGGTAAGGTGAAGATGGTGAATACGGTTGAGGAGATTGGCAACGATCAGGTGCGCCGTGACATTGAGAACGGCAAGCAGGTGACGGGCTGGTATGACGAGAATACAGGTGAGGTGCATCTTTACATGCCGAATATCCACGACTCCTACACTGCGGAGAAGACCGTCTGGCACGAGACCGTAGGACACAAGGGCATGAGAGGATTGTTGGGAGACAAGTTCAATGACTACATGAGAGGTCTTTGGATGGACTTGGACAATCCGGTGAATGCTGAGCTTAGAGCCTACGTAAAGGAGCGTATGAGCAAGGACTCTATGGGGTTCTATGACGCTATAGAGGAGTTCATAGCCGAGAGCGCCGAGAAGGGTAAGGGCGAGCCTGGGTTCTGGAACAACATCAAGAACAAGGTGACAGATGCCTTGCACGAGATAGGCTACAGAATATCGCCTAACGTGAAGGACGTGAAGTATATGCTCTGGCTGGCGAAGAACGTTCAGAAGAAAGGTAATGATCCGTGGTGGAAGATGAGGGCAGATGCCGTGAAGTGGAAGATAGAGCACGAGAATGTGGAGTACACGAAAATCCATGGTGGCGAGTTCTACGAGAACGACGGCAAGAACCATGACTTCGAGGATATGACCAAAGAAGAATGGGATGAGGCTACGGACGGACAGATACACTACCGTACTGCTCCGAGTGCTGCCACTGCTCTTGACAGATACCATTCTATGCTGAACGCTCACGGCTATATGGCTACAGAGGCGTTTATGGACAACATGCTTTCGCTTGAGAAACTGATGAAGGCTGTAGACCCCTCAATCAAGAAGATAGAGGACGTGAAGAGTTCGATGAACCCTTATGTTCTGCAGAACACCATGCAGGGTGCTATGAGCGACAAGATGACTCTATTTGAACACCAGGTGATGAAACCGCTGGACAAGGCTATGAGCGACGTGCTGGACAGCTTTGCAGGCAAGAACACCGAGGAGAAGATAAGGGAGTGTAACCTGTACATGATTGGCAAGCACGGACTGGAGCGAAACCGTGTGCTGTTCGTGAGAGACTGGTTCAGAAAAATGGAAAAGACAGAAGATGTAGACGATGCGGGTCTTGACAATCTGGATAAGATTTGGAAGGGCGAGAGAAGCGACCTTAGAAGAAAACTTGACTCGGGACAGATAGACTTAAGGGAGTACTACCGTCAGATGGACGAATGGATTGTGCAGAACATAGACAAGGACTTCAAGGCAGAGGAACATGACTATTCGGGCATGCACGGTCTGCAAGAGATTGACGACTTGAAGATTCCTTATGACGATGCTGGTGCTATAGACTCCGTGATGAGCCAGGAGACGAAGATGGAGAGTCAGAAGAAGGGTTCGGTGGATAATCTTTGGAAGAGAATAAAGGACGCCACGAACTACTCTATCAATTCTGACTATGAGAACGGGCTGATGAGCGAAGGGCTTCGAGACCGTGTAAGGGACATGTTCGACTGGTACGTACCACTGAGAAAGTATGACGAGGCGACCGCTGAGGATATTTACGGATATATAAGCGGTGAGGACGGCAAGGGCTTTATCGGTGAAACGCTGATGAACGCCAAGGGCAGAAAGAGTCTGAGCGACGTGAACGTATTGGCTCAGATAGGCGCCATGGGCAACCGTGCGATAAGGAACGGCGGACAGAATGCCGTAAAGCAAGCCTTTGCCCGATTCGTGAGAAACAGCGGAGTGCAGAACCTTGTGAAGGAAACAAAGGTATGGGTCAAGAAAACTGGCACGGACTTGAACGGCAACGACATCTGGGAGGAGGCTTATCCTCAGATACCCGACAATGCGAACGCTCATGATATTGCAACCATTGTGGATGCCTTTGAAACAGACATGAAGACGAAGCAGGCTAAAGGTGAGGCAAAGACGCTTAGCAACAGCACTGACATAGGCTTCAAGTTTGCGAGGGCGAAGAACAAGAGCGAGCACTTCGTGGACGTGAAGATAGCCGGACGGACACACAGATTCGTAGTGCTGGGCAATCCTCGTGCAGCACAGGCTCTGAACGGCATGCTGGAGAACAGTTCGCCGAAAAGTGCACTGCTGAAAGGACTGAAGAGTACTACACGCTTCATGGCTCAGATGGCCACCTCGTACTCACCGGAGTTTGTGATGCGTAACATCATACGTGACGCTGAGTTTGCATCGAGCAACGTAACGGCAAAGGAGGGTGTGATGTACGGATTGAAATGGGCACGGTACTATGCGGAGCTTAACCCGCTGAACGTGGCATACAACGAGGGTGCAGGTGCTTTGAAGAGTTTGAAGTGGAAAGACCTGAAGGAGGGCGTAGGCATGGGTCTGTACGCACGATACAGAGAGGGCACGCTGGGCAACTCGAAGATGGAGCGCTACTTCAAGGAGTTTATGCAGAACGGCGGTGAGACCGGATGGGTGCAGGTGAAGACGATGCAGGAATGGGAGAAGGATTACAAGCGCGATGTGAGCCGTGAGCGCAGCAAGGTGGCGAAGACTGGCAAGGCATTGCGTGACTTCCTCGTAGGCAACGTGGAGAACCTGAACGAGGTGGCAGAGAACATGGCGAGATTTGCGACCTTCTGCACATCAAGAGACCTCGGACGCTCGGCTGTGAGAAGTGCCTATGATGCCAAGCAGGTTTCGACGAACTTCAACCGTCACGGCTCGGGTGATGCCATCAAGACGTTCAAGAACGGAGAAATGGGTGCGAGCAAGGAAATGCGCAGAAATGTGTACGGCACCATTGCGAGCTACCTGAAGAACTACTCGATGTTCTTCAACGCTGGTGTGCAGAGCACACACTTGCTCATGAGCAACGTGAAGAAGGCACCTGTGGGTACTGTTGCTTCAATGATGGCTATGCCTTTCGGACTGGGCATAATGGCTGCTGTCTTGAACAACGCCATGATTGCGAGCGAGGACGAGAAGAAGCGCAAGGGCGTGAAAGACCCGTATGGCGAGCTGCCCGAATACATAAGGAGAAACAACCTGTGTATATATAAAGGTGGCGGTGAGTTTGTGACCATTCCGCTTGCGATTGAGCTGAGAGCCTTCTACGGACTTGGCGACATTGCAGCCGGTATGACTGCAGCAAAGAACGTGAAGAGCACGAGAAATGTAGCAATGGACGCTGTGGGCTGTATGTCGCAGCTGCTGCCAGTAGTGGACTTCATGAACTCTGCTACCTTTGACAAGGAACCAGGAAAGGAGACCTTAAAGGGTGTGCTGCCTACTGCTGCTGCTCCATTTGTGGAATGGTGGCTTAACAGCGACTGGAAGGGCGCTCCGATACGCCGAGATGGTGACTATACGGAGAACCGTCCTGCATGGATGAATGCCTACAGCGGAACTCCCGAGAAGTTGATGGACTTGAACAAGTGGGTGAATGCCAAGACTAACGACGTGGCTCCCGGCAACGAGAACATGAGAGGCAACAGTCTGCTTGACGAGGCTACTGATCCTGCAATGCTGAACCATATCATAGGAACGCTTGGCGGAGGTGCTGCCACATTCATAACCCGTGGAACTGGACTGGTGCTGAAGTATGCTGACGGTCGCGAACAGGAGATTGAGACCAAGGATATACCATTCTTGCGTTCGCTGATGTACACTCCTTCGGAGCAGACGAGCATGGCAAGAACGAAAGCTAAATGGTATGGCTACAAGGAGAGCATGGAGAAGAGCACAAGCAACTACTCGATGCTGAAGAACAAGAACGTTCCGCTGACGGAGAGAATACGTAACGCTGCCGACAGACACAGATTCGAACAGGGTGCTGACTATGCAAGAATCCGTATCATCAAAGATGCCGAGAAGCAGATGAAGCGCTGGAACAAGATGAAGCGTCTGAATGCTGACGACAAGAAGCAGGTGGATTTTGCCAACAAGAATATCGAAATGATAATGCAGAAGGCTGTGGAGCAGATGGATAAGGTTAGTAATGATTAAGGCTGAGAGTGTGAGCCTAACTAAGCCTCCTTAAGCCTCTCTGAGCCTTTGGTGAGGCTGAGGCTTAAGGAGGATAATGAGCCTTGCTGAGCCTTCTTAGGCCTTTCTAAGCCTTTGGTGATGGGGAGGTGATTATTAATTATTGTTTAATTTTGATACGCAAACTTGGTTATGTGGCTAAGTTTGCGTATTTTTGTATCAGAAAACCATAACCCTATGACCAAACAAAATTATGATATAACCCGTATGCAACGTGAAGACTTGGCAAAAGCCTATCGCGATGTGTATCCGAAATGCTGGAGCCAGCAGGAGGTATGGGACAAGATAGCGAAGCATCCTGCTCCACGGTATTATATCACGGCTAAGGAGGCTTATGAGAAGCTGAGAAGAATGGTTGTGGGTGACTTCTCGATAGTGAACGCATTGGGCAGCAACAAGCAGAGACTGTACTACTCGCTCTTTGAGCGGATGCAGGAACTGACCCAGAGAAAGGAGTATATAGGCAAATCGCTATGGTTTTTATGCCCTATAATAGTATCTCAGCCAGCGCCGGAGTTCTTTATGGCTCCCCGCACGATTAAGGACACGTTTGTCAAATGCAGACTTTATGGTAAGGATTTCAGACATGGTGAAGTGTATGGAAGTGGACGTAAGAGCAAAGCTGTTGCTGACGGCTCTAAGCGTCGTGTTGCTGATAATAGGCAATGACTTAAAGGGTTTCAGCGCACACAGCGGACTACTACCTCACTTCACCTATAGTTTTCTTCACGCCAACGTGTGGCACATGGCTGCAAACCTGTTTGTGCTATGGAGCGTAAGACAGCGTATGAACGTGGCAGGAGGATATGTGATAGCCGTCGCAGCAAGCTGGATGCCTATGTGGGCAGACAAACCGACCGTAGGAATGTCGGGTATGCTGTTTGCGATATTCGGCATAATGTGGGGCAAGACGGGAAAATGGAAGGAATACTTGAAGGCAGGAATGCCTGTGATATTGATAATGATGCTTATACCAAATGTAAATGGTTTGCTACATTTGTACTGCTACATATTAGGTTTTGTGTTTTCGTTTTTAAGATTTAAGGTTTATTAGGTTATTGATTAACAAGGAAAGTAGTTTTATATTGGTATGAGGGGTGTTGGAGCCGTGAGGCGCTGGCACCCTTTTTTTTTTGATAATGGGTAATGAGCCTTACTGAGCCTTGCTGGGCCGACTGAACCGTGGGGTGAGGGTGATTATTTATGGGCCTTGCTGAGCCGACTAAGCCTTTCTAAGCCTTTGCTGGGGAGGGGGCTATGGGCCTTACTGAATTTTTGGAGAATTGGTTGTTATCTTATCTTGTTGGTGAAGCGTGGGGTGAAGTCTATGACTGTGCCGGCGAAGGTGTCGGATGCTGAGATATTGGTGAGGTTGTAGCGGAAGCGGTAGTACTTCCATGGCTTGCCGTGGAGGGAATGCAGCTCGGTCCAGTTGCGGCAGTCGTTGGAGGCGTAGACATTGAGTGTGAGAGTGCCGTCGGCTGAGTTGAACAGATGGACTATCTGGTGGATGGTCTTGAGCTGTATGGACGAGCCGAGCTTGAGGGGACGTGTTGTGAACGTACCGGAATAGGTCTGCGTGTCGTCTTGGGCTACAGGTATCTTGCTGAAGGAATAGACGTTGTTGTCAGAATCCTGTAAGAGCGTGTCGGGATAGTTGGAGACGGAGCGCTGTATACTCTTGGTGCCGAGGGACACGGTGGCGAAGGTTCCGTCGAGGAGGTTGTAGACGTAGGCGTAATCGTAGCTGACATTGTAGATGAAGAGCAGCGAGTCGCGATAGTCGTAGGCGAGGAACGCATTGCGGACAAAGGTAAGGAAGCTGACCGTAGCATCGGAGTACTGCGGATTGGCTCCCGAGAGTTGCGGGCTGACACAACGTACAGAACCGCCAGATACAGCCATGAGTCCCTTGTCGGAGGTGAAGTAGACGACATTGCCCGTGGGCGTTATTGAGTCGGGATTGTTGCAGACTTCGCGCGAAATGGGGTAGGATGCGGAATAGAGTCCTTCGGAGTTGACGGAAAGTCCGTAGATACCTTCAGTGGTGAAGACGATGAGCGGATATTGTCCGAACTGTCCCTGTGAGATAGGTTCGGTGTTGGCAGCTATGCCAAGGATAGAGCCTGTGCCTACGGTGTTGTCGCCCGATGCCTGGAAGACGAAGGGGTTGTTGACAACGGAGGTGAAGATTTGGGAGTCGAGGACTTCGTAGGGGGAGGTGTAACTTGTAGTATCAACTTGTTCGTTAAACACTGTCTTCTTACCACAAGGAAGTTCGGAAAACGCATAAGCTCCATGCAGTCTGGGATGTTGTTGTAACGGAATTCTCTTGAAAAGGCCTCCATTTTCTTTTGTTACAAACTCCGTAGCGTTTGGATCTGGATAATAGAACCAACTTCCGCTATCTGTGTCTGATGAAACAATAAAATTTGTTCCAATCCAAGTGTCCATTTTATCGGAAACGATATGAACATATTGAGTGCTGGTTTCTCCGTAATTCACCGCCATGCTAAAACTAAAGTCAATCCGTTTTACAGGAAAGCGTTTGACACCAATCAGATTAATACGGTTGTTGTACGTAATACATTTGGCAGCACTAAGCTTGCACCACCCATAATAATCATCATTAAGGAGTTGCTCCTGTTGTGCAAGATTTAAAAGCAATCCTTGATTGATACGTATCTTATCACCGGAAGACCCAGATGCCGTTGTGTGCCATTCGTCGTCAAACTCAGTTAAAGGAATTGTAAACAATTTGTAAAACTGCGTACGCGTTAACAATTCATCGATTATATCATTATCATCACGATATGTCGGCTGAATCTGCTGTTTTGCAATATATCTACCTCCATCCTTGCCATTCCAATTTTGTGTTGAGGTGTCGTCATTATAGTTGAAAAGTTTCTCTTTATACGTAAGAAACGCTTTGTTAAAAAGAGGTCTTTTGTTAGTATCGTTAGCTTCAACTATTTTCCAACCTCTATCAATATGGAAAGACAGTACCGGTTCGGTAGCAAAGACTGTAATACCTTTGATTATATCCGACCAATTTTTCAATTTGTTTTGAGCGCCTAATCCAAATTTATATTTCAATTCGGCAAATTCGATAAAATAGAATTCGTTTGTTCCGTATGTGCTTCCACTTGTGGAATATGAAAAAACCTTATTTATGGAATCCCAAACATAATGGCACATGTGGAAATTCCGATTAACTGATGGGTAACAAATTATAGGAGGAGATATTCTTGTATATGAGCCATCGTATAACTTGTATGCGTATCGCAAGAAAAACGGGAAAGCAAAAACGCCTTTTTCTTTAACCCAATTAATCGCTTGTGCGACATGTCCCTGTATGGTATCTTGGAATTCACTTTCTTTCGAGGAATCTATTATTTTATAACGATGATATACAGACGTTGTTTTATACCCGCTTGGAGCAGAGCCTCCAGCAGACATAAATTCGTGTTTTGCTCCATAGTAGGCTTTTTCGTCAGACAGTTGGCTAACACAATTGCTGTAATTACATGGAGTACGCGAAGATTGTTCGAATTTCATATCAAACGTTATGTTTTTAAAATCAAAATCTATTTCAGCCAAAGGTATGTTATTACCGAGACCAATGTACTTCCCCCCCTTATATAATATATAATATATGCCTTCATCGGTGGCTACGACGAGGGTGTTGCCAACTGATGAAATATCAGATACTGTACCTACGGAGAACTTATCTTCGTTTTTGCTGATAGCACCACTGTCCGTGTCGAGCGCTCCCCAATAAAGGTTGGTGCCGTCGTAAGTGATGGCGTTGGTGTAGTCGGCTCCTTTGTGGATGTAGAGGAGACGGTGGTCGGTTTGTCCGAAGGTTGCTGCCTGTCGTAGCGGTTGCATCTCGCCATTGCGGAAGATAAGGTCGCGTGAGGCGGAAAGTTCGGTGTCGTCGGACAGGAGGTCGGACGGTGATGTGGTGATGCCTTTGGAAAAAGATAGTGACTTTTGCATAGTGAATTGTTTTTTTATTTTACTGAGCCTTGCTGGGCCTTTTTGAGCCTTACTAAGCCGTGGGGATTTACTGAGCCTTACTGGGCCGACTAAGCCTTTCTGATCCTTTGGGGAAATTTTGGGGTGATGATGATGAGCCTTTGGGTGCTCTTAGATTGAGGCTTCGGTGCGTACTCCGTCGGAGTGATGCTTAAGGCCTTCGTCGGTGCGCCAGCGTGGAAGTTCCATTTCGTGGGTGGATACGTAGAGGGCAATGGCGGTGGACATGAGAACGTCGTCGTGATTGCCTGAGCCTTCGATGTTGCCAAGCGAACCATCCTCCTTGCGCTCGTATATGCGCAGCTCGTGATACATTTCGGTGTCGGGTTCGTGCCATAGGCGGTCGTCGACGAAGGCTTCGAGATTGTCGATGAGCCAACCCTTTGTAATCTTGTTGGTCTGGAAGCCGTACTTGGCGAGGACGTTGCCAGCGGTGTCCTCGGGAGAGGAACGACGCTGATAGAGATTGGGGTAGTAGTCGGCAATCTCGTTGATGATAGAGCCGAAGTGGTCGCCCTCGGTGTTGTTGTTCTTCTCACGGTCGGCAGTGTTGGACTCAATGACAAGCAGAGCATCGTCGTAGTAGTGAGCGAGAGCAGCAGCCTTCCATGCAAGCACGTCGTGACGGCAGTGCCCACGATAGCGAGCCACGACACGAGGCTTGTCCTTGACAGAAGGCATCATGCCCATACGGTCGAGGACAGTCATAACGGTGTAGTCGGAAGTAGAGGACTTGCCGCCGATGTCGACGCTGACAACGTAGCGGTCGGAAACACGCAGAATCTGATTGTTGGGCAGGCTCCAAATTTTAAGTTCGCCCTCGCCATCGTCGCGTATGGTAATCTTGGAGTTGCGTATGGTGTCGTAAGACTTCTTGCCAGAGGTGACGATGTCGGCAAGGAACTTAGGCTTCTTGACTTCGCCATGACGGAGGTCGTCGATGGAGTAAGGATTAAAGACAAGGTTGCCGGAATTGCGGAAAGCCTCCTCCTCGTCGATAGGAGCCTCAGTGGCACAGAAGGCGTGCGTCTTGAACTTGTTGCGGAAGTTGCGATACCAGTTGATAGCCTGGAAACAAGCTCCCTTTTCCCACATACGCCAAAAGAACTTGCCCGTCTCGCGGAATCCCTTAGGGCAGGTGGAGCGGTCTTTGTTGCGTAGCAGCCACTCGGCAAAGGCCCGAACATCTTCGACAGGCTCCATGTCGTTCTCGATGATGAAGCAAGGAATGAAGATGAAGGCATAGGCGTCGTTGTTGGACGGATCCATGGCAAGCTGGCAGCGGTCGTAGAAGAAACCTGACGCACCACGGCCAGTAGACTCGAAGACCTCGATGTTGTCCTCAATGTTGTGAATACCACCGGAGATAGACGAGATAACGCCTTCGGGGTCGTGCTCGGGTGTCTTCTTCCAATAGGCGACCTCGGAATAGTGGGCGCAGTGGAAGTTGTTGCCACGGACAGCATCGAAGTTGTCGAAAGAGGCAACGGTAAGAGTGGAGCGACGCAGAGCCTTGTTGCCGTCGGTGACGATGAAGTCGTCGGGTGAGTTCTCGTAGGGCGATAGCATGAGCTGTGTGCCCGGGTGTCCGATAGTCCAACCCTTCTGACGCTCAACAGCCTTGCGGTACATAGCCTTAATCTTCTTTGATGTGGACTTGACCTGTGAGAGAACGATGGCGTTCCATCCGTCGTGACGGAAGTCCTGCATCCACTTGATGTAGAGCTGTGTGAGTGTAGAGCCACCCCACTGACGAGCCTTAAGGATAACGACACGTATGGCTTTCTTCTCGTGGCGCAGCTTCTCGAAAAGTGCTATAAGACGACGCTGGGGATAGTTGAGGCGGAAGGGTATCATGTCGCCCGTGTTCTTGTCCTCAATCTTATCAGTACAGAAAAGGGCGAACTCGGGGTCTTCACGGAAGCGTACCTTGAATATCTCGAAGGTGAGGAGCGCACGCAGCTTCTGTGTGTCGGGGGATTCCTCGTCGTAGTCCTTGCGGAGGACATGGATAAGGATGTCTTTCAAGGTGCCGTAGTGCTGTAGGTTCTTATAAAGGAGGGTGCGCATACACTCCTTGGGAACGTACATCTTGGGGATGATGAAGTCGGGTATTTCGAGACAGACACGTGACTCGAAATCGTAGCAGCCGAGACCTGTCCACGGGTCGTAAGGCCCGTAGATTTCGTTGTAGCGAGATTGGTTTTCGGCTACCAAAGCATCTATGTCGCGGTCGGTGATAAGCATTGTTGGTGATTTTAATGGGCCTTACTGGGCCTTTTTAGGCCTTTCTGAGCCTTTGGTTATGGACTGCTGATAAAAATTAATAATTAATCATTAATCATTAATCAGAGTCCTTCGTACTCCTTTAGCTCTTCGAAGTCGGCATCTTCGATGCGTGGGACGGGGTTGGCACCGATGGCAAGAGGGTCGTCGGTCTTGGTAGTGGATAGTGCCTGGAGTTCCTGGAAGTCCTTGTTGATGCCCACGGAGACGTTGAGCTGGGACTGCTTGGGGACGACGTGCTTCTGCATGTCGTGATAGAGTAGCAGCCATGCCTTGGGGTCGTGCTCGGCAAGTTCGGAGAACATCTCTTCGAACTTCTCCTGATTGGTGGAGAGGAGGTCGCGAATGAACTCCTTCTGTGCTTTGCGCCCGGCAGGAAGCAGCTTCTTGCGTCGCTCGGATATGAGAGGGATGTCGTCGAGAGTTTTTGTCATAGTGAATTGTTTTTTATTTGATGGGCCTTGCTGGGCCTTTTTGAGCCTTACTAAGCCGTGGGGTGAAATTTTTTGGGGTGCAATCGCTTTAGAATGGCTTCAGATGCTTATGGACTGTGCCGGGTATGACTCGGCAGGAGAGGGCACGAATGTTGGTGATGCCGTCTTCGAGAGACTGCTTGCGGTCGATGGTGCGAGGGTCGCGTGAGGAGAGCACAAGAGACATATATTCGTAGAGTGTGCCGTCAACGACATACTGATGAATAGCCTTGACGAGGGAGTCGTAGACGGTGGCATCCCAATAGTCGGGCATAAGAAGCGAAATCTCCCGCTCGTTCCACTCCTTAAGGTCGTTGAGACGGGTGACACCTTCGGGTTTGAGAACGAAAGCGGACAGACAATGCTCAACATTGGCTATGTACTTGTCGAACCAACGGAAGAACATGGGGCGATAGGTGTCGGACTCGGAAGTGACAATGTCGGGGGCTGCCTGGTCGGGACGTGAAGCACGCTGTATAAGCCCCGTGACAGCATCGACATCGTAGAGAAGCTGGTCGGCCTGTAGGAAAATATGTTTGACAGTGTGCCCATAGGCACGATGGGGCGGTTGAGGCGCAAGTGGATTGGGGACGGGATGCCATCCCCTTTCACGAGAAGCCATGTGCGGATGAAGTTCGGAAAATTTGCTGCTCATAAAGACACTTTTTTAGTAATACTCCTTAGAAACTATGACTGTGAACTCTGCGTAGACGTTGTCGGAATGACGTGAGAAGAGACGGACTTTGGCAACGCCAGTGTTGAGCGGATGCAGCACGAACGTCTTAGGCGGAGCGAAACGCTCAATGCTTACAATGCCGGCATCTTCGGAACGTGCCTCGATGTCGTCAACCGAACCATCGTTAAGACTGTAGGACACGGTGGTATCCTCGCCAATGCGTAACGTTATTTCGCCCTCGGTATCGGTGCCGTCAACCTTGGCAGTGATAGAGGTGGGGAACTTGACTGTAGGAACGACAGGACCGGAAAGGACAAAACAGCGGCGGATGGCTATCTCGTCGGAGGCGAGCGCCGTCTGATAAGGAGCAGCCTGCGTGAGATTGCCTATCTTAAGCCACCATTCGTAGCACATGGAGTCCTCGACGTACTTGGAAACGAGACGTGCAAGGGTGTCGGTGAGCGAACCGTTGTAGCGACGCGAGACATTGAGAGAGAACTCTACGATGTCGTCGGTCTTGTCGTCGTAGTAGATTACGTTGTTGCCAATGGTCTGCGACGTTGGTACGAGATAGTCGACGAAGATGGTCTTAGCCTTTTCGAGTGCGGTGATGAAGTCGCGGTCGAGTGTACGCTCGTGGACTTCGTCGTCGCCAGCAGTTTCGAAGTAAGGAGTACGCTGCCCTGGCTGAACGGCAGCTTCGTCAATCTTGCCTTTGAGATAGGTAGCCGCCTTGACAGCTTCGACAATGACGGACTTGATGATTTGAAACTTTATTATCATTGGTTTGGGGATTTTTTTGGTGATTGGGTGATGATGATGGGCTTTACTGAGCCTTCTTAGGCCTTTCTGAGCCTTTGGTGGGGATGAGGGTAATGAGCCTTACCGGGCCGACTGGGCCTTTCTAAGCCTTTGATATAGGGGATGATGACCTTTGGTTAGGGTTTTGGAGGAGGAGCGCTTAGGATGCAGCTTCCTGTACAGCCGGTAAGGGTTGAGGCTGATGCACCGGGGGGAGTCTTGGTGAATGCCATGCGGATGAGAGAACCGAGGAGGGCCTGCGTGTCGGCGGCGTACTTAGGAGCTATGTCGGGCAGCGAGAGATTGAGTGCGGACTGCACGGAACTGGCTACGAGATAGGACTGCACGGCGGAGACGAATACTTCAGGAACGACATCGCCCCATCGGGCGTTGGAGGTGGTGAATGTCAAGTAGTCGAGGTCGTTGAGGGTGTAAGATGCGAGTATCGGGGACAACTCGGCGAGCAAGACCTGCGCTGCTGTCTTGACAAAAGAAGGCAAAAGCGTGGACTCAATCTCGGAGAGTGTGACGGACGTAAAGACGGTTTCGCCAGACGGGGTGCGGTGATGCTTGCCTATGACAGCGAGGTGCTGCTTGACAGGCTGGGCGATAGTGGGGAGGTGGATGGAGATTGTTGACATAGAGAGTGGATTTTGGGGGTATTTTATGAGCCTTACTGGGCCTTTCTGAGCCGTGGTGAAAACTGGGTAATTGCCTATTGAGATTGCTTGATACCTTATTATTGTTGCTGTAGGTATTGCTGCGCCTGCTGTACTGCCTGCTGGTCGGCACCGGGAACGATGCCGTCTTGCGGAGGTTGCTGCTGCATAGCTGCCTGCTGCGCTTCAAGTTCTGCCTGCTGACTCTGTATGTCCTGTAGGAGGCGGTCGGCAAACGGGGCGTTGAGGTTCTGCAGATACTGAACGACGTTGATAGCACCAAGTTCGAAGAGCTTGTCGAGCTGGTCGTTAATGTTGTTCTGATAGGCAGCGGTGGCAGCTGCGTTCTTAATAGATATCTTGAACATTATGTCTCTTGCGCCCATTCTGTCATACTCTATCGGGTATGTGCTATCTCTATTGAAGATGGGTCGGCCGTCTTCATAGAATTGCTTTATCGTCATGCACTTCTTTTGTGCAATATTCTCAGTAAACGATTCCATGTCTTTCAGTATCGAGTATAGCGAGGTCGAGGCATTCTGCGACTCTTGTGCATATCTCGAGGCCGATGTTCCAGCCGTTGGCGTCTTGCCTTGCAATGCTCCTGACACATTCGATACTTCGCGCATCAGGTTTAGCTCCATCTGTAATAGCTCGTTGGTTCCAAGGTTCACAGCGTTTGATGTTATCACGTCTGGTCGCGAGTTTGGCAATGTCGCTTTGGGTGTGTAGAATATCATTCCGTCATACTCTGTCGCTTGCTCGGCAAACTCGTCTGGTGTCATTCCGTCCAATACCTGTGTAGGGATAAGCCATACACCCTTGGCCGACGAGCGTATTGCCATGTCGTTCATTATTATCAAACGGTTGATGTATCTCTGCTGATCTATCACGTTTGCCATAAACGGATGTATTTCTCCGTTGATGTACGGATAGAGCTTTATCGTGAATGGATGCGATTTAAAGTCGTATGGTGTCTCTCCGCTGCATAGCACGGTTCCGTCTGGTGCCATAAACGTGTAGTACCAATACTTGTCTGCCACTTTCTTTGCCGTGATATAGGCTCTGTCTTCTGGTGGCACTCCCATCAAGTCATACTGCTTCTTTCTCTCCACATTCTTTGCGTTCAACTCTGCTATCAACACTTTGTCGTCACATTCTATGCGGAAGTATGCGTCACTCTCGTTTGTCGCTATCGGGTCGTAGCATTGGTATCTGTATTTTGTTTCCGTCGTCCACGCTTCTATTACTCTTACGTATCGTCCACGCTTCGACGGTATATCGAATGATATGTTCGCCAAGTCATTTGTGTCGTTGTGCATAGTTCCTTCCGTCTGATTGTCATCCGGGTCTATGTCGAATATCCTGTTCAGGTCGTCTATACTAAGTCCGTACTCGTCTTTTGCAAATTTCTTGTACAGGTCGTTTATAGACTCGTCATGCAGCACGCCTATCAGCGACAGGTCAAGGTGTCTTGGGTCTGAACCTCCTTCCCAAAACACATAGTTCGGCTCTATGTAGTCTGTCCATGAGTCTTCTATCTCCTGTGTTTTGTCTTCGTATGTCTCTCGACACACCATTACTCCTCCTACAAGGTAGTCTTCAAGCGCGTGCTTCAACAATATCTCCATCTGTGTGCTTTGCCAGTTGCATTGCATCGTGGCAGACATCATGTCTGAGAGGGACTGTGAGGAGCGTGTGCGTGCGAAGCATACAGGCTCGGTGCCCTGCTTGGCATAGAGTCCGACGATGGTATTGAGAATAGAGACCATGACATTGTTGGAGAGAGGGACAGAGCCTTTCTTCTTGAGATATTCACGCTCGGTATAGTCGTAATAGAACCCGTTCTTGTAGACCCTTACGGTGTCGCCCCATTGGTCGCCGTAGCAGTATCTCTTGGCTCTGTCTCTAACCATGCGCACCTCCTCCAGATTGTTCCAGGCCTGCCAACATCGCTGCAGCAGATCATAGTCTGCCTTCTTGCCCGACTGTCTCTCCTTACGTCTCCGTACGGTGTCAAACGTCTTGCCCGAAGTCGGCATTACACGTGATAAGGTGGGTATATTTTTCTGCATATTCTGTATGTAATAACATTGTGTATCAGCGCAAAAATACGTGAAAAACAAGTCCTAAATGCCGTGATTCGTCCGTCAGACGAATTACGGAAAAAGCGTGATAAAAAACTAAGATATTTGCGGTTTAGAAGTCAAATCTAAATTTTTACAGAAAGAAAATGGACGAAGAAAACAAAATCAAGAATGACGTTGCACCCGGACAGGATGCGATGGCATCACCTGTGGAAGAACGTCCGAACCGCAAGGCCTTTGCTGAGCGATTCGGCAAGCGCCACAAGGACATTGACTTTGAGGACAAGGAGGCAAGGTATGGCGCGATGAACGACGATGCGGACGCCCTGTCTGCGTACGAGGAGAACGGTCGCGCTCTGAGCGAAATGTTTGACAACAACCGCTGGCTTGCAGCAATGGCCATGGACTTGAAGGACAACCCCGACATGAGTCCGATAGAGTGGATGGCTAAGCAGGGCATAGACATCGGCGCAGCCTTGGAGGACGAGGAAATGAGCAAGAAAGTAGCCCAGCAGATTGCGGACTTCCAACAGAAGAAGGCTGACGAGGAGAGCCGCGAGAAAGAGATTGCGGAGAACCTGAAGCAGTCGGCCGACGCCATGGACGAGTTGGGACTGAGCGACGACGAGAAGGCAGACCTGTGGGAGAAGTTCTTCAAGATGATAGGCGAAGCTGAGGACGGCAAGGTGTCGGCAGAGACATGGACGCTGTTCAAGAACGCACAGAACTATGACGCAGACGTGGCCTCAGCTCGTGAAGAAGGTGCGATGCAGGGACGTAACGAGAAGATTCAGAACAAGGTGAAGCGGTCGGAGAAGAACGACCTCCCCCCAACGCTGAACACAAACGGCGGCGCTCAGCCCAGCAAGAAGAAGGGCAGCAGCTTCTGGGACGGACTTGTGTAAAAAAAACGACAATTATTAATTTCTTTAAAAAACAGTAAATGGAAAAGATTATCAAGTGTATCAAGAGCGGAAGATTTCTCATGTGGGTGCTCCTCATGATTCTTTCGGCAGTGACAGGAGGTGCGTCGCTTATGGCTGTAGGTGACAATGTAGCCCCGCAGATTGGCGACGAGGGCCCTGCCCCGGCATCGGCAGCAGAAGCATCGGCAGCAGAGCCAGTAGAGCCTGGCAAGAGTGACCTTAACAGTCCAGGCAGCAAGAAGGACGGACAGGACTTGACAGGTTCGCAGGCTTCATCAACGCAGCTCAAAGAGGGCGACATGATTGATGAGGAGTGGGACAGAAACATCGTAAAGTTCTATCCATACAAGACTCCTTTGCTCAGTATTGCACGACAGGTAGCAGCTAAGGTCGCTATCAAGAACTGGACAGCCAAGCACATGCGTATCGGCGGTGAGACTCTCGACGGTAAGACTACTGCCGAAATCACTGGTGGCGACACCATCGAGCTTAACTCTACCAACTTCTCGGGTTCGCTTCGTCCGTTCTACAAGTGCTCGACAGTGTACGTACCAGACATTGAGGGCTACAAAGAAGGTTCGACAACTGAGCGCGAGGGTATCTTGCAGCTGTACGTAATCGAGTCGAACGGCAAGAAGGTGACACTACAGGCCACCAACGGCAAGGCGAAGAACAACGGCACACCATCGACAGACCTCGACAGCATGACCTGTCCGGACATCCCATCGGGTTCGGTATTCCTCGTAGGCGCAACCGCAGCAAGCGAGTCGCAGCTCATGGTTCCGCCCGAGAACGCACAGCCCCGTGAGAAGGAAGTGTGCGTGCAGAAGAAGTTGCTCAACATTCTCTTCACCACTGACTTCGAGAAGGTGCAGACCAAGGTGCCAATCACGGTAAAAGACCTCAAGGCAGACGCCATCATGAAGTACAACCTACGCGCCGAGCGTTCGTACTGGTTGGGTACCAAGCGACGTTTCAAGGTGCTCACCGAGGACGGTGCTGTTGAGGACGTTTACATCGCAGAGGGTATCTTGCCCCAGCTGACCAACGCTTATGCTATCGGTGAGGTGCAGGAATGGGCAGACTGGATTGCTCTGTCGAAGCTCCAGTTTACGGACTTTGCCGAGAACAACCACGCCTACGTATTCGCCGGCAAGAACTTCATCGAGAACATGGAGAAGATGAAGATTGTCAAAGACGGCAAGAACGACATCATCAACCACGACGAGTTTGACCTCACCTTCAAGCGCATCAAGGACACCTTCGGTACATTCGACGTTGTATGGGACCAGACCCTCGACCTTATGCACATGGAGGACTTCGCCGTAATCGTAGACCTTAAGGCGAGCCGTCGCTACGTACGTGTTGCGAACAAGGAGCGCACGAACGACATGTCGAAGGGTGCGGGAGCAATCCGTGACGCCAAGCGCTGGATTCACGAGGAGGCAGACTGCATCGCTCTGCGCGGTTATAACTCAGTGCTCGTTGGTCCAGAGGAGAAGATTTCGAAGCTCGGCATGACCACGCTTCGCACAATTATCTCTGCAGCCAAGCTCCCCGAAACTCCGGCAAAGGGTATGAAGGTGGCGCTTACTGAGGACTACACCGCTGGCGACGTTCAGTACGACAAGGGCTCGGTGTACTACTACAGCGGTACCGCATGGGAGCTCTACAAGGGACAGGACGTAGCCGCCTAAAAAAAATAAGTTGTTAATAAAAAATATTATTCCGACAAGCCCTCGCTGAGCCATTGATAGCAAGCTCCATTGCTCAGTGGGGGCTTTTTTAATTAAAAAACAGAAACATATGATTAAGATATATAGACTAAAACAGATTCGCAATAGCGTTTCGCACGTACTCGAAGGTGCAGGTGGCAACACCGTGCGCTATAACTTCACCGGTGGCAATGTGATAGCGGAAAAATGTCCCGAAATCTCATTGAAAGGAAAGTATTATCAGGACTTGCTCGAATCGAGTGAGCTGTTCAAGAACGGTACGGTGGCGCTGGTGCGCGAGATAAAGACTTCGGACGACGTAGAGGAGATTGCACAGAAGCCCGAACCTAAGAACGTGAATACGGCAGACGCGGTGACTACGCCCGACGAACTGCTCGTGTACATCAACACCAACTACGACAAGAAGTTTACCGACCCGAGCATGGCGCTGGCTTTTGCTGCCAAGGAGGGAGAGGTGTTTGCTAACTTGAGCCTGGGGTAATGGGGCTTTGGGGGCTTTGGTAATGAGCCTTACTGAGCCTTTCTGGGCCGACTAAGCCGTGGGAGTGAGGAGCTATGAGGGCTGCTGACAATCATTGAACGTTAACCGTTAACACTATTAGGTATGACCGTAGGAGAGATTATAGAAGAGGTGAAGTGGTGTATAGACCATGAGACTCGGGAAGACTCGAAGCTGAGTGACGGCGGAGAGGATACCTACATGGACAACATCATAAGGGCGAAGATAAACGACGCTCTAAGATGGGTGGCTGTAATGACGGGTAAATGCACGAGTGTGAAGACAAAAAAAGACACGGATGCCACTACCGCCAAGACACTGACTGTCGAGTCTTACATTGACGACATAGGAGTGGCGACTCTGCCTGACGGTATCGCTGCTGCGGACATACGACGTGTAAGGATAGACGGATGGCATAAAGCTGCGGTGCCAGTGGACGACACGAGTGACGATGCCCTGCTGATGTTTGACGAGGCGGTAAAGGGTTCGCAGGACAGACCGATGGCTACAATAATGCGTGGAAGCACGCTACAAATATTAGTACAGCCGTGGGAGACGGGCAACGAGGTGGAAGTGGCCTACGTTGGAACAGGAAATGTTATTGACAACACATCGGACAGCACGACTGTAGATGTGTCAGACACACAGAAGAATGCTTTCATATACTATATTGCTTACCTGCTACTGGCGGCGTATGAAGACGCTGGTGCACAGACTATGCTCAGCATTGCGGTACAGAGTCTGGGAATTAACACACAGAAATGATATGGAGATAGTGACAGCTACGTATGACGCAACGGAACAAGCATGGGTGAGTCCTGTGCTGGAACTGAAGCGTGACATATATCTTATGATTAGCTTGAAGAAAAGAGGCAAAGTAGTGATAAGGCAGAACACGGGGGACGGTAAGTGGCCACGTGTGCCTATCGAAATGCACAAGGATATGAAGGCTTTCTGCCTGCGTATGGAGGTGAGAGCTGAAATGTTGCAGATAAAAATTTACACATCAGAAGAACCGGAGGAGATAAAGTATGCCTACATTTAGAAATGACGTAAAACTAGGAACGAAGGTGCCGTTGATAAAGACGGACGATCTGGACGACAGGTGCGTGACGGAGGAGAAATTGGCGGATGGTTGCGTAAGCGCTGATAAGATAGCGGCAGGCAGCGTCGGCAATCTTACTCTTGCCAACGGCGCTGTAAGTACAGACAAGCTGGCTGACGGTGCCGTGACTGCTGAAAAGCTAAGCGAGAAATATCTGCCACTGAAGGAAGGAGGAACAATAGGAACAGGTGCTCCTACTACGAAATTGAAAGGAGGAAATATTACCCTTGAAGGTGTTTCTATCAATATGCATAAGCCTGGGACTTCTATAAAAAAAAGCATTGAAATCACTGAAAAATCTATTACAGGTACCAGTTCAGACACAACGGATACTACTTTCCAGATAAACGAAAATGGATTTACAGCAAAGAAGTTTGTCACAAAAGACCAAAGTGTGCAAGGGCTGCTTGTTAACAATGGCGGTATAGCGGTAGAAATGAGCGATGCGGAAATAGACGGATTGTTCGAATAAAAAAAGTAGTAATATGGAGAAATACTTGGATTTAAATGGAGCACAGAGACTCGTCGGCAATGTAAAAGAACTGATAAAGAACTCTGAGGCTGAGACTAATAAGAAGGTGGAGCAGAACGCTGCGGACATAGCCGAATTGAAGGAGGGTGTGAAGGACTATTATGTAGGTGAGAACGACGAGGTGACGGGCGACCCTCATTTCAAGAACTGCAAGGGCAATAAGGAGTTCTTGGGCGAATGGCATCCGTTCCTCATCGACCATACCGACAACACTGGCGAGGCTACACACCCTGTAGGTCAGTTGATGGACAACAATCACTTCCGCTTTGTGTCGGGTGCGTTTGCGCCTACCGTGGGTATCACGGAGGCGATGCGTGCGACTTGTGATGTACAGCTCTATACTGATGCCGAGCATACACAGATGCTGACACTGAAGAATGGTGTGGTGGTGACTGACAAGGCTGGTGCGCATCCATATAACGCTGCCGAGGTGTACAACTCGCTTGGTTTGGTAGACTTGTACGACGGCGAGGGTAACAAGGTGCGTCAGTTGTTGCCTTGGGAAACCACAGAGACCAAGTATTCGGTAATGATAGGTCGCTACGATACTCTCTACCCCGTAGACCGCCAGACAGGCGAGAGCGGTAAGGTATTGACGGGCATCTTCAAGCGTCAGGTTCGCTATGACGGCATTGATACGGGCAAATATCCACTGTTGGGCACGGCTCTGGCTCCATGTCCAGTGACAACTGTAGACAACAAGACTCGCAACTTCTTCTATGCGTATGCCGTAGGAGATACAAACACAACGAACGGATCGAGCGGAGCTGGCGATAATATGTGCTCGATGTACGCAAACGATGGCAGAACATATCCTCGTATATCGGACATGAATCAGGTGAGCAACATGCAAAAGGCTCGTGCCAACAATGCTGACACCAACGCGCCACTGCCCTTTGCCGAGGGTGGTTATCATGCTATAAATACCTTCTTGCTCAGCATGGAGCTGCTGTATGGCACTAAGTACTTGCACGATAACAATCTTTTTAGTTCTGGCATATCGAGCAATGACGCTTGCAACTCGGAAAATACATGGCTCGGCAATGGCGGTGTGCGATGCAAGGAACAGGGCACGGAAGAATGGACATATCGCGGTTTTGACGCTAGCACACCATTTGGACATAACGAAAAGTTGGAAAAGAATATCTTTTCGTGGTTCGTGAATTATTATCGCCCAAAGGAGCAGTGCATGGAGAGCCAGATGGCAGCATCGTGGGCAGCAGAGTTCGGCATTGCTGAGAACACCGAGTATGAGGCGTATGGTGTAACGTACTGCTATAAGAACATAACGGGCGTAAAGGGCTTGGCTGACGGTGTTATGAACTGTAAGGTGTATCGTAAGAAGATTGGCACTTGTAAGGGATACAAAGACGCTAACACGCTTGCTACATACGACCTTGAGCTAAGTCTTAGAATGAGTCTCATGCACGGCATGAACGTCAGTGGTGACATTTTCGCCTTTTGGGGTGGTGGTTGTGAGATGGTGGGCACTAACAAGGTGCAGACCAACGGCAGCTACAATGCCGAGCAGCTGTTAAAGAACTACATGGACTTCTATCTTGAACCCAACCAGTCAAAGTGGGTGAATGAGTCTGGTGTTAGCAAGAACAATCTTGGCACATTCGGCTTCGAGGCGGTGTATGGTAAGATTGGTGTTTTCGGTCCTCCTATACTGTCGGACGGTTATTGTAAGAATAGACTTGGGTATATTCCATACAAGATTGCCGATGGAGGGAATATTAGCAGTTGGCAATGCTTCTACTCGTGGGCATTCCCATATTGGAGTTCTACTCTCAACCAGCGCGTCCGCATAGCCGTCCGTTTGCGTGGCATTGCGAACTATACGATCTGTTCCGCGCGGTATCTCAATGCGTACGGCTCGGCTGCGACTACTACCGTGATTATTGGCGGTTCTGCCCAGTGTCGCATCGTGCAATAGGCGCAGCCGGGTGCAACTTTGAGAGGTAAAAAAGTAAAAGAGTAAAAAGGTAAAAATGATTATGGAGAAGTATTATTTTAACGAAGTACAGCCAAGACTGACTGTTGGTGATGGTGTTGTGCTATTGCTTATCAACGGCAAGGAGGAGACGCAAATAGAACGTCCGGAAACTTTTAGTTCTGACTTGAAAGATATGTGGGCTGTGGTGGAGCGCAAGGTGTGGGTATATGACGGTGTACGTTTGGAGACCGGCGGCATGACTTCGGAGGCTGCTCTGACTGCTGCCGCACAGAAGATGGTGCTTGCAGAGATTGAGAAGCACGACACATCATCTGCTGTCAACGGTTTTATCCTCAACGGACAGCGTGTGTGGCTCGACAAGGCTACACGTGTAGGGCTGATGAACTCTACTACTATCGCTAAGGCTATGGGACAGCCTACTACTACGCTGTGGCTTGGCGATGTGAAGCTGGTGGTGGAGTGCGACAAGGCGATTCAGTTGCTCTCGGCACTGGAAATGTATGCCTTGGAGTGCTTTAACGTGACGGCTGCGCACAAGAAGGCGGTAGCGGAAATGAGCACGGTTGAGGAGGTGCTTGGGTATGACTATACCGCAGGGTATCCAAAGATGCTGGAAATGAGAGTGTAGGTTTAGTAGGTGCGATAGGTGTGAAAGGTGGCGAATAAAATAATAAAAAAGTAAAAAGAGATTGATATGATTGGGTTGAGTTTTGTTGCGGCATTGCTTTTTTTTGCTTTGCTGGTTGTCGTGATTAATAAGCATGGGACTCCTGATATGGTTTCTTCTATCTATTACTTGCTGGGCAAGAGGGGCTGGGTGTTTCAGCTCGTGATGATGCTGTTCGGCATGCTGATGATGGTATGCTTGCTTGACAGCGGACGTGGCGTGCAGTGTTTTGCTTTCTTGGCTTGCGCCGGGCTGATATTCGTGGGCGCTGCTCCGAGGTTCCTGGAAGAGGGAGAGAGGGCTGTGCACAAGATGGCTGCTATAACGAGTGCCATGGCGAGTGTAGCGTGGTGTCTGACGGTGGACAGGAGGATAGCGCTTGTTCTGTCGGGATGGTATACGGTGTATTGGGCATGTAGGGATAGAGATTCTCATCCGTGGTTTATGGCGGAGGTGACGGCGATATTTATGGCTCTGCTGACGTACTGGAGCACGGTCGGATAAGTGTTAAATGTTAAATATTAAGTTATGGCGAAATATGTAAGTAATGATAATCTGGCGCGATATACAGTGAAGATGAAAAAGAATATCGCGGACAGAGTGAAGGAAGTCACAGACAAAGAAGGCGCAGCCAATGGTGTGGCTACACTTGGCGCTGACGGTAAGCTGACTTCGGGACAGTTGCCTGCGATGAAGAGCGTGAATGGCGTTAGTGTGGTAGGCTCAGGTGATATTACCATTGATACATCATTATACAAGTGGGTCGATGTTCTACCGACGACTGGTATAGATGCAACGAAGATATATATTGTGCCAAGGGAAAAAGGAGGTGCAGGTGGCCCCTGTAACACATATGCAGAATATGTGTATATTAAAGAGAATTACGGCAACGAATGGGAGGAACTTGGTGCTGTTGTCGTAGATGACCAGATTACACCACAATCAACTAATCCGGTACAAAACCAGGCTGTAGTAAATTTTGTAAATAGTACCAGACAAGATATTGTAAACATCTTTAAAGGTGATGTTGTAAATATTACAGCTGGCATACCATTAGGAGTTTTACCTTCTACTGGTACAGCCTGGGCTATGATACCATTTCCCGAAAAGACTAACACGGAAAGAGGCGGTAAAGAATACACTTTTACAGCTGCTCTGTTCGCAACGAAGGAAGGTCTTGATTCTTGTATGAAGAAGACTGACCTTGTGGTAATCACTAATGATGAGATTGATGCAATGTTTTAAGAGAAAAGAGACATAAGAGGGAAAAGGAGCGAGTATCTACGGATGTTTCGCTCCTTTTTTGTTATTGGAGGTTCTCGCCTTTTGTTATTTTTATAACGTCAGATTCGTAGCAGCAATCTGGGCAAAACACATCAAAGCCTTCTGTATATTTATAATAAGACGTCAGTTTTAGTTTATACCCATAACGAATCTTGCTACACGAAGAATTCGAGTGTATAACGTTCTGTCGTGTAATTACATTCCTCTCGCAATAGATATACTTAGAAAGACTGGACTTAGAACAAGAGCTAACACCTATAATTATAAAGGCTGCACATAATAGTTGTTTGAAAAAATTAGTATGATTCATCGTATATATTGTTTATTTCGTCTGCTGCATCGTCAATGTCTTCGTAACGATATGATCTATAACGAGCGTTATCAATGGCATCCTGAGCATTGGAAGCATATTCGTTGATTTGGTGTATTTTGTCTTCCAATTCCTGCACCTTATCCTCAAGGTCTGATATTTCTTGCCGTTGACGCACGACAATAGCATCACGCTCTGCTATTTGCATACGCAGTTCCTCCTTAGAATCGCCGCACGAAAGCACAAGGATGGTTGCAGGTATCAATATATATACAGAGGGTTTCATCGCTTTTCTTTTCTGTAGCAAATATGACATGGGGTTTTGTGTAACTTTTTAGCTTGTTCGAGAGTTACTTGTTTTATCTCACAGCTACAATTGCGCAAGCCTTTGCAAGATGCGGATTTGTGGTAACGACGTGCGTGTGGGCCTGTGCATATATAAACATTGTCGCCGGCTACGCAAGCGAACAGAGCTAAAGATAGAAGTATTGTTTTCATAAGAGTTATTGATGTATTGCTGCAAAAGTACTAAATATCAGCGATACGGACAAGAACATTTTACAAAAGTCGTGTAAAATGTTTTACAAATAATGTTTGGCGACGGGATATGAAGCTTGTGCGAGAGAACCGAGGAGATAGCAAGGGGATTCTGTGTTGAGAGGAATATTGTAGTAGTCGGATATGTGGGTGACGGCGTGGAGAAGTTCGTGGGTGAGGGTATTGAGGAATTGAGAGGGAGAAGAAGAGGGACAGAGAACTATGAGGGTACGATGGAGAGAGACATTAGTATAGGTGAAGGCTGTGTCGGGGTTTGATTGGGACACAAGAAGGCAGGCATCTTCAAGGGGCTGCGAATGACAGCCGAGAGATTGAAGATGTCTGCGGATAACATCAACCTTAGAAGAAGGGACGTTATAGAATATCTGCACCGTCCAATCGTAGGAATGGAGGTATATTTGTTGTGAGCGCATAGGCTATGAGGGGTCTAATACGTCTTCCCATGGGATTGGAGTGCCAGAGAGGGCACAATCGGCATAGAAGCGGTTGAAGACGAATCCGTCGGGCTGGTCTTCATCATCGACGTAATCCTTGACAAAGAGGGCAAGGGCACGCTCATCGGTGATGGAAGAGCCATAAAAATCGGCAAGAGCCATATTCAGGACGTAGACATGGTCGTAGGCAATGGCGTTGTCGAGAGTGATGCCGTACTTGTGAAGAGTCTGTTCGACCTTCTCCTTAGTCCAAGGAGTGATAGGCTTGTTGTCGCGACGCATACGAGATACAGCGAAGTCGTGCATACGGCGTGAGAAATGATAGCCGTAATGGCGCAAATAGGCGAGCATTTCGGGCGGACGATAGTCGTACTGAGAAAGGGACTGACGAGGTTTCATATGAAGAATAGGGATTAAGAGGAGAATGCCTTTTATGACATTCTCCTCGGGTTAGACATTAATAATCGTAGTCGCGACGTTCGCGTGGACGGCGGTAGTCGGGATAGTCGTCGTGTTCTGACTCGTGACGCTGGTTGCGATAGTCGGAGCTGCGATAGTCGGGCATAGGACTGCGCTCGCCATACCGCTCACGCTTGATAGAGTCGAGACAAGACATGACCTTGCCACCATAACGAAGCATCTTCTCGGCGTTCTCGGTGAGTTCAGAGAACTTATCTTCGGTGATTTCAACAACAAAATTCATAGTCGTAATGTTTTAAAGTTCTAAAAGAAAGGACTTCCTACTGCTTAGGTTTGAGAGCCTGAGCAAGCATACCCTGGATATTGGAGAGAGTACCTTCAATGCCAGACATCTTGGTTTCGAGTTGGGAGATTTTCTGCTCCTGCGCCTTCTTCTCGGCTATCTGAGGGTTGAGTTGGGCGAGCATGGACTCGCAAGAGGCAACAACAGAGCGATGATAGTCAACGCTTTCGAGAATCTGACGAGACTGGCGGAGCATAGCCTCAACCTCGGCAGACATAGCCTCGCGCGACTCAGAGACAACGAGCGAGCCGGAATTGGCAATCTGGCCATTGGAAGGGAGTTGCTTGAAATCCATTTCGCCATCGGTAAGCTTCACACGGACATCGACCACAGACTCCATCGGTTGAGGGGAGAACTGTCCGGGCTGATAAGTGGGGAACTTAGGCTGAGGATTGGAAACGGAAACAACCTGTCCTATCTGCAAAGTAGGCTCGTTGCTCTTGTCAAGCACATAAAAAATACTATTAGTACGCAAACCGCTGAACATAAGAAATCCTTTCTTTTAAGAATAGGTTAGACAATACCCGTCATGAGCTGAAGGGTGTTAGTGTCGCGTTCGAACCAGAGCTGGAAGACGCCAGTGCCTGGGAGATCGGCGACGGTAAGAGGAGAGCCGTTGTACTTAGTAACGGCTTGGGTGACTCCATTAGTCTCGAAGAGAATAGGGAGCGTGCCAGTGGTTGCTGCAGGGACTGCCTGAGCCAGCTTAACGAAGACCGTTCCGCGGTAGTTGGCCGATGCAAAGGCATGAGGGCGGAAGGAGAACGTGACAGCTGTAGTAGAGACCGCTACGGCAGTGGAAGCCACGGCAGCAGAACCACGGCGGTTGACCCATGAGAAGGGATAATTCCAAATAGGTGTCATATAGAACCCTCCTTTCTCATTAACCCCAAAAGCCGTTGGTGTTGGCGTTAAGGCCGTAAAGACCGTACTGGGCTGCGACACAGTTGGGAACAGTAACAAACGGCTGATAAGGAACTGTCACGGTGTTAGGCTGGGCACACTTGATTTCACCCACCTCCTTCTGCAAGCCTGCAAGAACTGCATTGACGGGAGCGAGCGCCTGACCGACAATCTGCGAAGTCATTGCAGACGACTTGAACGTAGAGTTCTCTTCGCGAAGCGAGTCAATCTTGTTCTGAAGCTCGCGCATGACAGCCTGCTGCTGACCATTGATGATGGTCTGAGTGCTGTCCTTAATAGCGTTGTGCAAGTCGCAAGTCTGGCGCTGAGTCTCGTAAGCCACGTTAGCAAAACCACGCTCCTGTCCGGTAGCCACGTTGTTGATAGCAGCCTGAAGAGTGTTGGTCTGCTGACAGGTAGCAAGACGATTCTCGCAGCAACAGTTGGCAAGCTGTTGGGCAATCTGCATATTACCCTGCTGGAGAGCGTTGATGGTCTGCATGCCAGACATACCTACCTGATTGCCTACAGACTGAACCTGTGAGGTGAGAGCCGAGATAGCCGACTGAATCTGTCCTTCGGTGCAGTTGAGCTGAGTAGCGAGATTAGACAGAGCGTTGCGGTTGCCTCCGATGGCATCCATGAGCAGAGAGCGTCCGTAGTCGTTGTTGATTTCGTTGGCTATGGCACCACGTCCGTTGCCTCCGAATCCACCCCAACCGTTACCGCCCCAGCCCATGAGGAAGAAGAGGAAGATAACCCACATGAAGCCACTACCGTCACCCCAACCGTTGCCGTTCTTGTTCATCGCAAGAAGAAGGTTAGGATCAAGACCGTTGCGCTGGAGGAGAGGAGCAAGAAGCGACATCATACCGCCACCGCACTGGCCATCATTGCCGAATACATAAGTTTTTGTTTCAGACATAATAATAAAAGTTTAGGTTTCGCCCCAACATTGGGACTTGAAGCAAATTTACTTATTATATAAGGTGTCGCCTAACGATGCTCAAATGAGGAGGATGATGCTCAAAGAAAAACCGTTCTGTTATCACAACAGAACGGCTACAATAACGATTATGACAAAAAATAAAACTCTAACACTTATTTAGTTTACAGCTATCGAGTTCGGCAAGGCGCCATGACAGTTCTTTGAATCCCGGGGACTTGCGCCCGTGAGGAATACGTCCTTCAGATACGTAGCGGTCGAACTTGGCGCGAGACATATTGAGATAACGGCAAGCCTCGTACTTGGAGACACGACGCTCCTTGTCGGCAATCATCGTGCAGAGGTCGAGAAACATACGTTCCTGCTCGTCGGTAGTGGCACATTCTCCACTATCAATACGGTCGATTAGTTCGACGAGAATCTTGCGGATAGATTTTAAGAGGACTCCCATGAGGTTATTTCTTTCTATGTATAAGCCATATCATGCTTGCTATACCTATTATAATAATAAAGACTATCGGATACAGAGGCGCGGCGAGCTGCTTCCATAATGGTAGCTTACGTTCTACCGGGACAGGGATTTCAGTCTTGTTCTCTCTGACAGCGTAGACAGTATCGTGCTTGATAGAGAGGCGGTCGCGCCAACGGGTAATTTCCTTTGTGCGATAGATGGTATCACCCTTGACAATGGACTCGAAGTAAATGGAGTCGTGCATATAGACGCTGTCAAGGCGAATGTTGTTGATATGCACTGTGTCATGAAGAGTACGTTCGAGGACTACGGGTCGGGGGGATGAGCAGCCGGAGCAGGAGACAATAATACCTATCCAGATGGTCATTATCACTACAAACCAATAGAAGTCGCTGATTATTGAGCGCAACCATTCGCGCTGCCCGTTATCGTTTATATTCATAGCTTTTAATTTTTAAGAAGGACACTCTTTGCCTTATCAAGGAAAGCACGTCGCTGTTCGAGTCCGTTGGTGCCACCATTGATAACCTTGGTTATCTTGACGAGGTCGTCCTTGTCGGCATACTTATTGAGATTATGTGAGTCGAAGAACCACATAGAGGATTTGACAGCCCCGAGAGGCTTGGCAAGAAGTTCTGGATTGTTGACAACGTCGCCTTTGCAGTATTTAGAATTATTGTATGCGGTATAATTCGCACGTCCTGTGATTTGGATAAGTCCACGACCTCGATACTTGTAGCCGTCACCATCCTTTTGCGGTGTGTTGCCGAGCGTCTTGGCGAGGCGTCCGGTATCGTATTTGTCGAAGTAATGGGTAGACCCTTGTTCTTCGGTGTACTTAAGACAAGCTGATTCGTGGAGAATCTGCGCGAGATAATGGCACATACGAAGAGGTGTGGTGATATGAAAGGCTTCTATATAACCGTTGATGTAGTTGATATACTTGTCAACATAAGGCTCAGAAGCAGGAGCTATCTGAATGAGTTGCTGTCGTGTAAGTTTCATTTGAGGTCGTCGTTATTCGGTTCGGGAGAAAAATGCTTGAAAATCGTGAACTTCTCTACGAACTTAACCGTAAGAACATAATAGAGAAGCGACGTGAGCTTATGCCATGTGGATCCAGGCGTACAGAGACTGCGCCAGTTGCGTACGATGTTGGTGCCGAATAGGTAAATGGCAGCAAAACAAACGTATTTGACACAGACAAGCGCCTGTTCTTCGGTGTGCATGAAGTGCCCGACGATAAACATCGATGCTGCCGTAGCGAAGAAGATAAGGCAATAAATGAAACACATGCCAGCCTTTCGCCATGACCATTCCTCGCCGTTGAATATGGCAGCGAGCAGACCGAAGACGAAGTTGACGACAAAAAGGATGAGCATACCTGCCATGAAGTCCTGAATGGGACTCAATAAGGCGAAGAATGCCCCGGTAACTGCTATTATGATACTTCTAAAATCATTCATACCGCAAATTTAACGTTCAAGAGAATATGTATTGCGGTGATTCGTCTGTAGGGAGAATAAAAACAGCGGCCCTTGGATGGGTCGCTGTGTGGTATTGCTTAGAATTTACCTTCAATGTTATTGAATGCCGAGCGTACGTCGCGGGACAGAGTGCGTGCGTAGCGCTGCGTCTGTCGGAGATTGGTATGGCCGAGGACTTTGGAAACGACATTTATAGGCATTCCCTTGGAGAGGAACATCGTAGCTGCCGTGGCACGTCCCATGTGGGAATGGAGATTGTCAACACCTATCATAGAGCCTATAACCTTCAGATAGTCGTTATAACGCTGATTTGAGAGCGTGGGCAGCTTGTTCTTGTACTTGGCGAGAATGTCGACAGCCTGGGGGAGAAGCTGCAAAACGAAGTCTACATCCGTCTTTGCACGGCGGTCGTGATAAAAATACTTACCGTCGATAAGGTCGCATTCGTTGAAGTCGAACGCCATGAGGTCGGCATACGCAAGCCCGGTGTAACACTGGAACAGGAAAAGGTCGCGAGCCTTGCAGAGGTGAGCCGTTGAGACGGTGAGATTGCGGACGGCATCAAACTGCTCTACGGTGAGGCAATCGACATACTTCTTGTCGCCACGGCTTATCTTGAAGCTAAGACGACGATACGGATTTTCCTGCACAAGGTTGTCAATGACTGCATCGTTAATGAAGAGTTTCAGATACTTGTGATAGTTGTAGATGGTGGACTGCCCTATCTCACGAGTATGCAAATATTCGTCCATCGCACGGACATTGGCGACGGTAAGGTCAGCGAAGGAAACTATCTTGCCCCACGAGCGCAAGAAGCGAGTGAAGACACGGTAGCGAGTCTTAGTGCTTTCAGACACACGCCGCTTAAGGGTACGCTGTTCACAGTAGGTAGGGAAATCCATTTCCTCGGCACGTTCGCCTTGATAGAGCTTGGTGATAGAGTTGAAATCGAAGTTGTCGTCGCTGTAAGACTTGCTCACAATTTTGTCGGCCTTTGTGCAGAGAACTGCAATACGCTTATTCAATTCGTCTTTGTCGGGACGGCGGACGACCTTGTTTTTGTTATTGTCCCACTCGTTAGGGGCGATTCTTATGCCAGTCGCGAAGTACTTCTGCTTGCGACTCAGACTGAACCTTATTTCCACAGAACCGGGCTTTCCTTCTTCCGTGGCGTGCTTTCTGTCATAAACAATGTTAAATTTCAAAATTGCCATAATGCATAAATCTTTAAAGGTGTTTATAATGTATCGGGAACAGGAACACGCATTTGGTAATACATTTTTTGGCATTTGGTAATACATTAGTAATACATTTACCTCAAAAATACATTCAGAATGCGCGGAAAGCCGATGTATGCAGGTGTACCCGAACGCTGCGACGTAAAACGTTTTATAAACACGTATACGTATTCAATACGCTTATAGTCAGCAACTTACACGAAGCAAAATACCGATAACGGCTTGATTGAGAAGCTGTTATCGGTATTATCAGATGTAATGCAAAATGTGCTATATGTGATCCGCATGGGATTACATACATAACGCTATAGCTATCTGATAGTCAGTATTCTCGGCGTTTCAATGCAAAGGTAGGTAATTTTTTGGTAATACAAAAACTATTTTATAAAATATTTTACAACATGGTGGTTTTATGATGCGTTAACAGATGTAAACGGGGATTTGGATGATTGCCCAACTTTGCGTATCTTTGTAACGCTTATTAGAAGTCACACGCTGATAGCTACGTTTACGGGTAAAAATTCCTCTACATACGGGAGTCCTCATTCAAAGTTCGGAGTGTGACACGAACGGCGAATGGGGACTCTTCTTTTTGTCCCTGTTCTTTGGTCGGAGTGTAAGAGACGGCTAAATACACCACGCGTCATTTCGACATTAAACAAAGTCTGCAAGTGGGACCCGGGGCAGAAGCGCAAGAGTTGATTGGAGAAGACGCGGGAAGGACGGTAGCGAACACCGAAAGCTCCATACACTAACTGTCGTTAGCTGGCAAGTGGTGGTGACGGTCTGATTCCTGACGGGGCTCATCGTTATACGGACTCTCACTTATAGACGGATTTCAAAGTCCTCTATAAGGGGAGAGTCTGCTCTAATCCTCAAGCCTTCTGTGGCTCTTTTTAACCTTTAGATTATGAATATAGATAGATAATAAAAAGAACTCGATAAACTTTTATTTCATACTCGGAAATCTTAATTTCAGTCGGATTCAAGAGTGAATCTAAAGACAGGCACCTATTCGTGAGAACAGATGCCTGTTTTTTTGTACTATCACTGCCTTTTAGGACGAAGTGGTATCAGCCTACAAGTTGCTGGCGGTCGAGGGACTGCTTGTCTTGATTCTTCTCTAAAATAATGGAGCGAAGTTCCTTGATGATGCCTTCCTTGACGAGGAGTTCGGTCTCGTAACGTTTTTTTAGTTCGGCTACGTCGGGCTGGTCAACGATAAGCATACTGCCCTGGCCTCGTATGAGCCATTCTGCCGAGACTTCGGGGAAGAGGCGGAGGATATTCTCGATGAACTCCAGTTTAGGGGCTTGGGTGCCGTTTAAATAGTTTGTGACGGTGGATGGACGCTGTCCAAGACGGTCAGCGAGTCCGCGTCCTGACAAGTCGTAGTGTCGGCGGACGGCTTCGAGGCGTTCAATGATAGTTGTCATAGTGTAAAACAGTTTATTGATGTGTACGTATGTGAAAATATCTAAATTGTAACGCTTTTCTGTTACGTTTTCTTGGTCATTTGCCTAAACTATTGTACATTTGCACTCGAAAACGTTACAGATAACGTTTTATATAAACTTTAACGACACAAATTTACAAAAAATATGGCAAAGCTGGTTAGAAAAAAGAAAATAATTGTACCGAGAAACAAGATTTCGGTATTGATGTCACGATTTGAGTGTGGCCAGTGTATGGTATACAACGCTCTTGCATATCGTTCGAAGAGTGATAGGGCTGAGAAGATACGCAAGATGGCGTTGAATGAGTTCGGAGGCAGGAACGTCAGCGTGCCTGTGTACGAACAGTAGGAAAGGATTAGCTGAAATCAGATATTAATGCAATTTGTTTAAATGACGTGGAAGCGACCACTCACATGATTTTTCATATTCTAACTAATCGTTAAATAATGTCTGCCTGGTGCGTGAGCATAGGGCAGTTTTTCAGAAATCTAAAACTGACGCTATATGCTGCAACTTTTCTCGACGCAGACCTACCAGGATAAGGTAGATGCGATATATAAGCTGCTCAATACTGATACGGCCTGTCCGATAGAGTTGTTTGAGTGGCGTATGAGGCGGATACACTGCCTTAACTTGAAGATTAAACAACGTTCTGCCGACATGGGCAGGAGGGAGGAGATATACTAAGTATGTTCTGGAAGAAAAAGAAAAACAAAGACAAGTCCGAGACTTGGGGCAAGGCTGCAAGGACGGGCAAATGGAGAAGTACCACGTCGCTTAAGGCAAAGCTTGACAAGGTATTTTCGATGTATATCAGGCTTCGGGACTCAAAGGAGTATGGATATGAGTATTTCCGATGCGTGAGTTGCGGGAGGGTGTTGCCCTTTGAGCAGGCTGACTGCGGACACTACATATCGCGAACCAATATGGCTCTGAGATATTCGGAAGACAACTGTTCGGCGCAGTGCCGTTTTTGTAACCGCTTCAAGGATGGCAATATACTTGACTATCGCCAAGGACTTATAAAAAAGATTGGCGAACAGAGAGTAACGCTGCTTGAAGCAAGGAAGCACGAGGCGAAGAAATGGTCGAACTGGGAGCTTGAAAGGCTCATAGAACACTATGAGGGCGAGGTAAGGAAAATGAGAAGTAACACATAGGATATTTTCTCATATATAAATTCAAGTTTTTAGGTTATTGATGTAAAAATCTTTGCAGCAGCGGCTGCTACGTATGTTTTTGATTAAAAAACATCTGTCCGGTTCGTGAGAATAGGGCGGTTTAAAAAGGGGGCGTGACTACGGCTTGGGTAGCGTAGAGTTATAAAGAAGTGGTTCCGATGTGAGGGTTCGATTCCCTCTGCCCCCACGAAAATCTTAATTTTATTTGTCATAAAACACTCTTGTTGTTCGGTTCGTGAGAATAGAACAACATTTTACTACGAAACTATAAAACAAAATATAACATGAACAAGGAATATGTATTGGACAAGATACGTGAGCTGATGCCGGACGATTCGAAGAGACCGATGGGCGTTGGCTATGTGGAACTGAAGAACGCTGTGCAGGCAGATTTGAAGAAGATAATGAACGAGCTGTTGAAGGACGGTGAGATAAACTACTTCAAGACGCTGAACGGTGTGACGGTATATTTGAAGGACTCAAAACTATAACACAATATGAAGAAGATATTGATAGACAAGATATGCCTGCGATACTTCAAGGGCGTAGAGAATAAGGAAATCGTGCTGGGCGACAATATCAATGTGGTAAAGGGTCGCAACGGAATAGGCAAGTCGACGATAGCAGACGCTATCAGCTGGGTGCTGTTCGGCACGAACCAGGCCGGTGCCACCAAGTTCGGCATCAAGACCAAGGACAAGGACGGCAGGGAGATTGAGGACGTGGCGCACTCAGTGGAGATTTCGCTTAGTGTACAGGACGAGCAGGAAGGCATGATGTGCTACGTACTGACACGTACACTGACCGAGACCCGTAAGGACGACGGTAGCGTGACGAACAACTACACATATAAGGTAGACGGAGAGGTAGAGACGGCAGGAGACTTCAAGAAGGTCGTTGACGCCATTTGTCCTGAAGAAGTGTTCCGTCTGTGCTCATCGCCATACAGCTTTACTCAGATGGACTGGAGCGAGCAGCGCAAGAGGCTGAACGAAATGTTCGGCGTTCCGAGCGTGGAAGACGTGACGGGTGGCGACAAGAAGTATGACGCTATCAAGGAACTGCTTGAGAAGGACGATGTCGACAAGATACTGAAGCACTTGAACTACAAGCGCAAGGAGGTGCAGAAGAATCTGGACGAGGTGCCCGTAAGACTTGAAGCCTTGAAGAACGTGCTGCCGAAAGCAGAGGACTGGGCTGCAGTAGAGAAGCTGATTCTGGAGAAGAGAAAGGAGATAACTGAAACACGCAAGAATCTCAACACTATAGACAACGGCGGTGCAGACTTTATACGTAAGTATCAGAATATAAGCACTCTGAATCTTGATCACAAGCGCAAGCGCATCATGGAAGAATCGGCGCAACTCAGGTTGGGCGAGATAATTAAGGCGAACGCCGAAGCCAAGACGGCATGCAAGAAGGCTGTAGCGGAAGCGGAGCAGAATATCGAAGACTTGAAACAGAAGTTGAAGTCGTTTGATAGAGCATTGGAAAAATGCGACGCACGTATGAACGAACTTGACGCCGCGAATGCTGACGGCAAGGAGAAATGGAAGCTCATAAAGGCAAGAACGTGGGAATGGAACGAGGACGATGTCTTCTGTCCTACCTGCAAGCAGGCTCTGCCGGAAGACCAGGTGCAGAAGATTATGGAGGAGTCGAAAAAGGCATTCCTTAACAACCAGGCGTCAGACCTCAAGAAGCTGGGTGACGACGCTGCAAGAATAAAAGAAGAAGTAAAGAAGTGTGAGGAGAACACTGAATACTTCAAGACGCAGCAGAAGGCAACGCAGACACAGCTCGACAAGGCTGAGGCTGAACTGATAGAAGCCCGAAAGGCTCTGGAGGAACAGACGAAGAAGGAAGAAGATAAGGTGAGCGTAGAGACCTTGCTCGCAGAGAAACCCGAGTACAAGCAGGTGTGCGACCGTATCAAGAAGATAGAGGCTGAACAGGAGAATCCGGCTGACGAGGGTATGAGCGAGGAAGACCAGAAGTTGAAGGCGGACGTGGAAAAGAGGCTGAAAGACTTGGAGTCAGAGACTGAGGTGCTCGCGTCACGGCTTGCAGTAAAAGCGCAGTGGGAGAAGGTGAACGCACAGATAGTCGGTCTGCAGGAAGAACGCACGCAATGGAAGGAGCAGATAGACAGCCTGGACGAGAAGATAAAGGCAGCAAGTGACTTTCAGAAGCGCTCGTGCGAGGTGCTTGAAGAGAACGTGAACAGACGGTTCACGTTGGTAAGGTGGAAGATGTTCAGACGGCAGCTCGACGGTACGGACAAACCATGGTGTGAGTGCTCGGTGGACGGTGTGCCCTACTCAGACCTGAACACGGCAGCGAAGATAAACGCAGGTCTCGACATAACGAGCACGCTGAAGCAATACTACGGAGTGGACGTGCCTTGCGTGATAGACAATGCTGAAACGGTGCAGGAGCCCCTGTATGAGGGAGGTCAGCAGATAAGGCTGACGGTGACGGACGACGAAGACATAGTGATAGGCTATGAAAATAGAGACGAAGTATAGCATCGGAGATACCGTGTGGTTTCTGGACGGGTATCGTGCGCAAAGCAGCAAGATAACCGGTATAGAAGTACAAGTGTTGGGAACATCAAAGCCCTTCGTACAATACAGATTCTGCGTGTTTCCTCCAATTAAGGAGGAGCACGCATTCAAGACAAAGGAAGAACTGATTAAATACATAGGAAAATGACACAGACAATGACAACAGCAGTGGCCAAGCAGCCACAGAAACCAAACAAGAATGTGGCAGTAGCTGCATTCAAGAAGGTTGCTGAAAACAAGTATTATCAGCAGCTTATGCAAAACGCATTGAAAGAGAACGCGGGTGCGTTTGCAACATCTATGATGGAACTCGTAACAAGTGATGAAAATCTGTTGCAATGTGACCCGAATGAATTGATGGCGGAAGCAATCAAGGCTGCATCGTTGCGACTTCCATTGAACAAGCAATTAGGGCAGTGTTATATTCTACCCTTCAAAAGTAAGGGTAAGCTGAAGCCCTCACTTGTGATTGGCGTCAAGGGTTATGTTAACCTCGCATTGCGCACAGGTAAATATGAGACCCTTAACATGGACGTCGTGTATGAAGGCGAATACGGCTGCTTCAACAAAATAACTGGAGAACTGCAGTTGAATCCTGAAAACAAAAAAAGTAACACACCTATCGGCTATTTCGCTTATATGAGAAAGAAGGATGGATTTGCCAAAATCCTTTACATGACAATAGACGAAATATGCGCCTATGCAAAGGCGTTTGCTCCAACTGTAAAATACAGTAATATTGACGCGAATGGTCTAAAAGAGATTGCCTTGAAACAGTCTGCAATGATTTTCAATGATGGTGTTGGATGGTTCCAGAACTTTGAAAGTATGGCATTAAAGACCGTACTACGTAGATTGCTATCTAAATGGGGAGAATTGACCATTGACGACAAGGGTAGTCAGAAAATTGAATCTATGGATGAGGCGATGCCTTCGGAGTTTACGAGAGACAATGGTTTCGCGGAAGCTAAGGAGATTCTCTCTGTGGACGCTAAGACTGGCGAGATTATTGGCGGGGCTGACACTGAGCCTTCCGAAGCCTCCTCGGGCCTCTCTAAGCCTTTGGGCGAGAAGGCAGGTGATGCAGACGACGACAATCCGTTTGAGTAATGGAACTACGCATCGTAGGCAGTTCGAGCAAAGGCAACGGCTATCTGCTCGAAGCAGAGAATGGCGACCAGCTTCTGATTGAGGCTGGCTGTCATTTGAGAGAATACCAAGATGTTGGGCACCTTAAAAGAAGTCGTGCACGTGGAATGATAGTAAGTCATGAACATGGCGACCATTGCAAGTATGTGCGCGAGTTTACCAGTGCCGGGATAGACGTACTGAGCACATTGGCGGTGAAGGAGAAGAACAGATATGGCGTGACTGCCGTGGAGCACGGCAAGACATATCATCTTGGGGACTTCGCTGTGACACCGCTGAGTGTTGAGCATGACGTGGAATGCTTCGCTTATCTTGTGCATCATCCGGAAATGGGGACGCTGATGTTCGCGACGGACTGCTGGAACCTGCATCAAGTGGTGAAAGGCGTGGCGCATTATCTCATTGAGGCGAACTATCAGGACGACATCCTGGACGAGGCTGTGAGAGAGGGGCGCACGGTGGCATCGCAAGCGGACAGAATAAGGCTGAGCCACATGAGCCTGAAGCACTGCATAGAGTACTTGAAGATGTGCGAGGCGGACAAGACAGCGAGAACGATAACGCTGATACATGCAAGCGGAAGACATCTGGACAAGAAACATGCTGAGCTGACGGTGGCGAGACAGACGGGTGTGCCGACATGGGTGGCGAAGCAAGGGTTGGAAATATTATTAATGTAAGAAAATAGAACAAAATGAAAATATCTAAATGGAAAGTAACCGCTTTTGTGGTGTGGGTTGTTACAACACTCATTGTTGTCAGCGTTGCGCTGAGAGGTGTAAGTAAAGCTGACACAGCAACAAATCTGATTAGCGTAGCAATCCTTTTATTTTGGACGCTCTTGTCCTTAGCAACGAATTGTCTCACTTTTAAAAATAATAAAAACAATGAGTAAAATTAAATCAATCTGTATGTTTTCGCTGCTCGCAGCAGCCGTGTCTCTAACCTCTTGCAGCGAGCGCATCGACGCAGGCTCTGAGGGTATCCTCGTTAACCTTTATGGTACAGCCAAGGGTGTTGACGACGTTAGTCTCGTCACTGGCCGTGTGTGGTACAACCCCTTCACCGAGGAGGTCTACGAGTATCCCACGTTCGTACAGACCATCGACTACCCGGCTTTCACTGTCAATGCCAAGGACGGTTCTGAGTTCACAGTAGACCCTACGGTCTCTCTCAAAATGATTGACGGAAACGCCCCCAAGGTATTCAAAAAGTACCGCAAGGAGCTCAGCGATATTGTTAATGGTACGCTGTTCAACTACGTCAAGGATGCCTTCCGCATACAGCTTAACAAGTACACCACCGACCAGATTGTCAGCAATCGCGATACTGTTGAACGTGCTATAGAGGCACAACTAAGCGAAGCACTTGCCAATGAGCACTTTCATCTCGAACAGCTCACCTCTGGTCTCAAATACCCAAACTCTATCGTGCAGGCAGTAAACCAGAAGAACAAGGCCATTCAGGAGGCACAACGAGCACTCAACGAGGTTGCCGTCAAGAAGGCCGAGGCCGAGAAGATGCTTGTACAGGCACGTGCCGAGCGCGAAGCCAACGAGCTCAAGTCTGCAAGCCTCACTCCAGCCATCCTCAAAAAGATGTGGATTGAGAAGTGGGATGGCAAGCTCCCGGTTTACGGAAACGTGCCGCAGATCATGATGACCAAGTAATCATTCCTCTCCCCTGGTGACAGCAGGGGAGAAATAAGACAACAATATGGAAAAAGAAACGTTTCAAAAAGCTATCATTAAGAGTCGTTGTATAGATGCTTGTACAAACACTAATTATCTATTTGTTAGTGGGGAATCAAATGAAGCGGCATATAAGAGCATTGACTTACTTATAGAACTCGACAAAGAGTTTCGTCATAAACTTATGATTTTACTTGCGGAGACACAGAAGCGTTTGCAAAAGGAATTTGATGAACTTTAAAAAATATGGAGAATGAAATAATATTAAGCAAACAGACAATGACTTCGTTGGAAATAGCGGAGTTGACGGGTAAAAGACACGACTCTGTATTGCGTGATATTCGTAATGTCTTGGCGCAAGGAGTAGATGCCCACAATTTTGTGGAGACCTCATACACGGACAAATCCAATCGCCAAAACAAATGTTACGAATTGAGCAAGAAGGGGTGTCTTATCCTTGCGAGTGGCTATGATGCGCTTCTGCGCGAGAAGATAATCAACAGATGGGAATATCTTGAGACGAACAATCGGCATCAGCTTCCTTCTAATTATCTTGAAGCCCTGAAAGCCTTGGTTGTTGCGGAGGAGCAGAAGCAACAGCTAATAGAGGATGGTAAAGCTAAAGACAATGAGATTATAACATTGTCGGCGGCGATAACCGAAATGCAGCCCAAGGTCAGTTACTACGACAAGATACTGGCGAGTAAGGCTACGCTGACGGTGACACAAGTGGCGCAAGACTACGGTATGAGCGCAAAGGCATTCAATGTGCTGCTTCGTAACTTTGGGATTCAGCATAAGGTAAACGGACAATGGATTCTGTATGCGAAGTATATCCAACAGGGCTATTTGCATAGCAGAAGCATAGACATCGTGAAGCACAACGGACAGCACGAGACAAAATCGAATACTGAATGGACTCAGAAAGGACGGTTGTTCCTGTACGAGGAACTGAAACGGCATGATATACTGCCATTAATAGAAAGGGGGTAAGGGGGTATGGCGACTTTTGAGAGGCTGAACGACCCGAGGCAGTATATGGCTGCTATGAGAGAGATAGACAAGGCTCGCGACTGCGGGTATGCGATAGACATAGTGAAGCACAGAGAGGTGGCTACGAACAAGCAGATGGCTTATCTGAACTTCATCATCAGTTACTACGGATATAAGCAGGGCGAGACTTTCTACAGTGTGCTACGGACGATACAGCAGGACGTGTGTCCGCATATCTTCCTGGCGGAGGACGGTAAGAAGCCGAAACCCTTGTGCTATCTGACTACGGCTGAAATGTCGAGCGTGATAAGGAACTTCCTGGACTATGCGTCGATGAGCGAGGTGATGATACCCGACAAGGACGACGAGAGGGGACTGAGAAGCGCAAAGGCAGAGCTGGCGAGCGGTGGCGCAGGATGGGTGTAGGGAGTGTTGAATTTGGAGTGTTGAATGTTGAATTGTGCGCCAAGGCGCATGTGGAATTTATAAATTAGGAATTGATATGATACATATTGAAGGACCGATAATAAAGATTCTGCCAGAGAAGAGCGGCATAAGCCAGTCGGGCAGAGAATGGAGAGAACGTGACGTAGTGATAGGGCATGTGGCGAGCTTGCAATATCCGAAGAATGCAGTCGTGACGTTTAGGGGTGCGCAAGTGGACGTAGTGAACCAGCTTGGCAATGGTGACGCTGTGGGATGCGACATAAGCATTGACGCAAGAGAGTGGCAAGGTCGGTGGTTTAATACGGTGACGGGGTATAACTTGAAGAAACTGTAGACAGATTAATAGGATGCAATTATTAGAAAAAGAAATCGAATAGGACAAAGACATACTAAAATAAAGGAGGATTGCTTATGCACGAAGGGGATGAGGACAGAGAAAGAAGATGCATTGCCTTTCTGACAAAATTGGGGTATAAAATAATCAGCCCTGATAAGCAGAAGAGTCTTGAAGAACGAAGAAAGAAATTTTATGAAGATTTGGTTCCTTATTTAGATAAAGGCTATAGCAGAGAAATGTTAAGAGCTTTTTTCAACCATTGGGCGCAGGTGAACGAGGGTGGCACGAAGATGCACTGGGAGAAGCAGAAGACGTTCGAGATAGCTCGAAGGTTGGCTACCTGGAAGCGGAACAATTACGGCAAGAGCAGCTCTGAGCAGCGTATGCACACGGACGGGACTGTTCTGCATGAAGAACAAATGGATTATATGAAAGGTACATGGTAGATGAACTTTAATTTCAAGCAAATGGTAGAAAGCCTGAAAGATACGGGCTATCCTGCCGAACCCGACAGGGTGAGAATAAAGGTGGCGAACGCTGAGGCAAGGCTGAGGGCTGGGTTGGACTACTTCACGGGCAAGGGAGTTTGGAACGAGGAGAACTACAGACCCGTAGTGGAGTGGCTGGAAGACAACAAAGGTCGAGGGCTGCTGATAAACGGAGGCTGCGGTCTCGGGAAGTCGCTGATAGGCATGCGTATAATACCGATACTTATCAATACGGCCTGCCGAAAACTCGTCAGCGTGTACAGAGCGCAGGATCTGGTGTCGCAGCCAGACGCTATACTGAGCAAACACATAATCTATATAGATGATGTGGGGACTGAGAATGTAGCGAACAACTATGGAAACAAGCGCATACCTTTCATGGAGTTGTGCGACTTGGCTGAGATTAAGGGTAAGCTGCTGATATTGACAACAAACCTTGACATTCCTCACTTAGAGGAGAAATACGGAGAGCGCACGATAGACAGGCTTAGAGCTATCACGAAGTGCGTAACGTTTAGAGGTAAATCACTTAGAAAATAACTAAAAAAAGAGGAAATATGACTGTAACGAGAATTGATTTTGTAGACAACGCTACAACCAAGGAGGCTGGCATCTACGCAGTAAGGTATGGCTGGGCATTCGTAAAGGGTGTGTGTCGTGAAGTAAACGAGTTTGTGCATCGGCTGCCATGGGTGTGCATAGGCGCTGTCCTGATAGCGGCAACGTCAGTGAGCTACGTGTGCATTGCAGAAGCGAGGGCAGAACGTGACAAGGCGAGCAAAGCACAAGTGGAACTGCAAGAACGCGTTGAACAGCTCTCATGCGCTATTGAAGCGGAAAGGAGTGCACGATGAATCACAATCCATTTATGCCTCGTGAGCAGCGCACAGCAATCCTCACGTTCGACAACGGTCAGCGTGTACGTGCCGAAATCCTCATTCCCAAGTCAGACCGACCTATCTTTCACGACGACCTCGAACGGCGCTTCATAGAAGACTTCCACAAGTCGCAGCCACGGGCAGTACACAAGTTAGTAAAAGTACATATTCTACGCAACTAAAAAACATACGACTATGAATAAGAAGACGATTAAACAGAAATTCAGAAACTTAAAGAATAAGGCTGTCGCCTTGTGGTGGCTGCTTACACGTGAGTATTATTTCCTGTTAGCGTACAACGACAAGGGAGATAAAACAATCTCGCTTGAGAGTTACAATGTTGACATACTGTCATTTATTGACTACGTTCAGCGCAGGCATAAGATGCTGACAGCTCACGACATACTTGTGACGCTCGATGGAATAATGAAATTAGGCCTTGAAGACATTCTTGTCCGCAACGAGGTCAAGGAGCTTATGGAGAGGATAAAGAAGCAGGACAGAGTTTATCTCGGCCCGGAAACGAAATAACAAACCTTTTCTAAAAAAATGCAACTATGACAACATTCAACAAAGACCTTTCGCCTGTAGACCAGGCACGTATAATACTGCGCAACTACGACAAGGTAGTCGAAGAACGCGACCAACTGCTAAAGGAGAACGAGCGCCTTAACAAGCTCGTTGAGCAGAAGGATGTGCTCTATCGCAATATGCTTGAGCGCATGGAGGCGAAGAACAAGTCAAGTGCCATTGGTGCATTTGAGAGCAAATACAAGAATTTGCAAGTTCAGCACGACAGGCTCAACAAAGAGTATGAGAAACTGAAAGGTGCACGCTATTCGGTGGAGATAGTGAAGCAACTGTGCGGCATTTTAAAGACGTACAGCAAGCAGCTGCGCAAGGCAGGACTGAGTATCGACGCTATAGAGGAGCTGTTTGACAGCGGAACAGAAGAAGCGCTCGAAGAAATGCCGGGCAAAATCGTCTACGACAAGCAGACGCAGAACTTCATTGCCTACGTACGTGAAGTCATTGATGTTTGGCACACTACCGGTACGCTGCGAGGCATATCTCTGCTTTCCAGTCGGTACAGAGTAACCGCTCTCACTAAAGAGCTGTTCTTTATTTACAACCTTGACAAGGACGGCGTAGACGATGCTGCTATAGCAAAAGTTTACGAACAGGTAAAAAAACGATAAAAACAACAGAGTAATGAAGGAAGAGTATACATCATGGGAGTACTTCAAAGAAGATACTCCTATTACCAACATTCAAGTAAATCCTCGAATCATATATAAAGATTAGTAACTATGAAGAAATTCAAGATATGGCTTATCCATCTACTCGGTGGAGTGACAGTAGAAGAATCGAAGAACAGCGGCAAGGGGTATTATCGCATCGGTATGCTTTTCACTCTGGCTGACCTTAAGCATTATGCTGAAAGCCTTAACGGCAAGTCTGCCGACGAATGGTGCAAGCTAATGTACGAATATATATGCGGACGACAAGAATTTCTTACGCATGGAACTGACGAAGAAATACCAACGGGAAAATAGAATTTCCGGTAATGTGTTACAATAAAAATTACAACAATGGAAAACAAGATTAACATAGCAGAGATATTGAAGGATTTCCCGAAGGGGATGAAATTGTACTCACCGATATATGGCACGGTCGAACTTTTGAAAGTGGACAGTAATTCTGAATATTCAATAAAGACAGTTACCAGCATTGAGCGCACTGGTTCATTTACTCCTTATGGTCGACTTTATGAAAAGTACCCCTCTGCAGAATGCCTCCTCTTTCCCTCCAGTGAAATGCGAGACTGGACGAAGTTCTTCAAGCGCGGCGACGTGGTAATAAAAAATGTAGGTGGTATGGCAGCTATCTTTGACGGCTGGGCAAATGATACTTACACAGAGTTCAATACTACTGTCAACTTGTATTGCAACAATAATACAGGCGAAGAAGAAGTTTGTGATACACTTCTATTCAGAAAAGCGACGGAAGAAGAACGCAAGCAGTTCTTCGAAAAAGCAGAGAGAGCGTTCAACAGCAATTACAACCCCGACACCATGCAAGTAGAGCCAATAAAGCCCACGTGTCCGTTCAAACCGTTCGACAAGGTGCTGGTGAGAGACGCAGAAGGACGTGAATGGTACGCTAACTATTTCTCACATTACCGGTGGAATAAAGACTTTCCTTATGCTTGTTCTGGCAATGCTTTTCGTTTCTGCATCCCCTATAACGAGCACACTGCCCATCTTCTTGGCACAACCGACCCATACACGGAAGGAGGCAGCGAATGAGCTGCCCCTTCTCTCTCGAAAGCGTCAAGTTCCGTGAGACCGCACACATAGCCTTCGAGGATGAATACGTCACGGCATACCAGTCCACCGACATCGTTCCGAAGATATACAAGAGCGTCAATACCCCTCGCGACAAGAACGGATTGGCATCAGGCAAACCCAAGACCTACTATCGCACACGATACAGCCCTTGGGTCACGGAAAAGACATTTGTTGAACAATATCATAAAATCAGAGAAAAATTCTAAGTTATGATAATAGAAATATTGAAAATCATCGCCAGTTTCTCTATTACCATAGCACTCTTCTATACTTTCTTTAAAGTTGGCAGACTGAGTGCTTACGAAAACCTCCTCAAGCATTTTGAAGATGCCGTAAAGATTATCGGCAAACAAAACGCAATAATCCAAGCTTACGAACAAAAGCTTGAGGAAATAGAAAAAGAGGTACAGCAATGAAGCAAGATACAGGTAGAACTCAACATAATAAAAATAAAATGAGATTCGGACATTGTAAAAACTGTTTTTGGTGCAAATGGGGACATTGTTTCATGCTACATAAAGAGACAAGAAAAGACTCATATTGCCCAGACTTCTACAGCAGAAGGTCATCGAATGAAAAATTAGAGCAAGTTATTAACCGTTGGATTGCTCAAAAGCAAATGTCAGTATTAGAACTGAATAATATCATAAGTCGTTACAAGAACTCAAAACAGGAAGGAGAATAATATGATAGACGAAAAGAAAAAAACAGAAGCAGTAAACGCATACATCGGCTACCCTAAAGAATTAGGAGAAGGCATAGAAACATCTATGAGACGTGATGCTTTCCGTGCTGGAGTGGAATGGTTTAAGCAAGCTCTGTGGCATGACGCAAGCGAAAAGCCTGCAAGATACGACACCTATCTTGTAAAGACAAAACAAGGCTGCTTGGACTTCTGCCATTTTGCAACTGAAAAATGGCACAGTAAGGATGTTGGTACAGTGGTCGAATGGCTTGACTTGGCAGATATTAAACGAAAGGAGGTAACAAATGATTAAAGCAGAAGACTTGAGGATAGGAGACCTCGTTCGTGTCAACAAAAAAGGTTCTTTCAAAGATGGACTTATTGGCAAGGTGACTGATATAGACTCACTAAGGGAGTACAAAGAAAAGAAAGGTGCCATTACTCTGAATACCATTGAAGATGATGGTTGGTATTGGGGAGTATGGTGTTGCAACATTGAGCCTATCCCTCTTACTCCCGAAATCCTTGAAAAGAACGAGTGGAAGCGAGATAAACTGGTGTCATACATTTATGGTCACGAAGCTCACAACATTGAAGTTATCTGCACTCCTAATAGTGAATGGATGTATGTTACTTTTAAAGGTGACACCATACACAGGATAAAGTACGTCCACGAGCTCCAGCACATACTTTGGGCACTGGGCTTGGACGCAAATCTAAAGATACAAACCAAATCTAACAATTTTTTTAAAACAAAGAAACAATGGAAACAAACATCGGAAAGAAAGTAATCATCCGTGGCGACCGCAGCGGAGTAGAGTTCGGAACACTTGTAGCACAGAAAGGCAGAGAAGTGACACTGCATAATGCACGTCGTATCTGGTATTGGGATGGAGCAGCCTCTCTTTCTCAGCTTGCCAAGGACGGAACATCATGTCCTGCCAATTGTAAGTTTACAGTCACAGTTGATAGTATCACGATACTTGATGCAATAGAGGTTATACCTTGTACAGGCAAGGCTATCAAGTCTATAGAGGAGGTAGGAGAATGGAAGCGTTAGAGACAATAATTAAAAACTTCCTAAGTCTTAGTAATGACCATTGCCATGGCGATGGTTATGGCTGTGACTGTGACGATTGCGATGGCGATGGTTATGGTTATGGCGATGGTTATGGTTATGGCGATGGTTATGATTCTGGCGATGGCTATGGCTGTGGCGATTGCTATGGCTGTGACGATGGTTCTGGCCATGGCAATGGTTCTGGCTATGGTTCTGGCTATGGCTATGGCTATGGCTGTGACGATGGCTTTGGCTTTGTCGATTTCTTTGACGATGGCTTTGGCTGTGGTGACGTAAAAGAGGTAAATGGCAATACTGTATATATAGTAGATAATGTGCCGACAATCATCATGTCCGTCCGTGATAACATTGCACAAGGCTTTATCTTGCAGCGTGATTTGACACAGACTCCTTGTTTCCTTGTTAAGGAGCAAAATAAATTCGCACATGGTAATACCCTACACGATGCTTTCACCGCTCTGCAAGAGAAGTTATATGACGGCAGTACAGAGGAAGAACGCATAGAAGCTTTCCGCAAGAAGTTCCCTGAGTATGATACACTATATCCAAATCGTGACCTCTTTGCCTATCATCACGTGCTTACTGGCTCATGTCGAATGGGGCGCGTGAGTTTCTGCAAGGATAAAGGCATAGACCTTGATGGCAGCACAACAGTCCGTGAGTTTGTCGAATTAACAAAGGATAGTTACGGAGGTGATGTAATATGCAAGTTACCCGATGTTTACGGAATAACAGAGCATTAAAAATACAAGCTTATGAGAGCAAGATTAGCAAAGAAAATCGTGAAGGCAAGCCCTTTATATGAATGGTATTGCAATCTATTTGGTAAAAAACCGTGCAAAAATAAGTATTGGTTACAAAAATGGGAGATACGACGTTGCGTCGTAGTTTTTCATCAGAAAGGGAAAGCTGATTATCGCCTACTTGTAGCTTCACACAAAGCGGATGTATATTGTCGGTCAATTTTTGATAAAATAAAATCTCGCAGAACGCTAATATAGAAAATAATTAACTAATCATCCTCTCCCTGGTGACAGCAGGGAGGGGTTAAAAAAGAAGAGAGTATGACACTTAAATGTAAGACTTGTATTTACAGAAAGAAGAATATGAAGAAATTTTTATTCTATTGCAAGAAAAGGCATATAAGAATTGGGAAGCAAAGAAAGTATTGTGAGTTGTATGAGCCTAAGTAGATTCTAAACTTAATCTCTTAAACTAAATATAAAGAAAATAGTTGAGAGCGTTTTATTTAATAAAGGATTTGACTCTCACGACTGGAGAGAAGTTGAAAAACTTGGTTGAGGAAATGACTTTAAAATAGGAGAGATTATTATGAATGTATTCTTTTATAAAAAAGAGGATGAGGAAAATTCCATATTGCAATATGAAACATGCCCTTACAATAATATTCCTCGTATAGGTGAGAAAGTTATCATTAAAGACAAATGGTATCTTGTAGAAGATATAGTAAATAGATATAAAAAACTGACAAACTTT